>ENA-OWOZ01000062-OWOZ01000062.1-bioreactor-metagenome-genome-assembly--contig:-NODE-62-length-148333-cov-27.782275_pt1 | contig 148333 bp, 113 predicted proteins | sample MGYA00238140_ERZ651804 | MGnify/ENA primary metagenome ERZ651804 (study PRJEB26910, sample SAMN07631232) | bioreactor metagenome | isolation source: Switchgrass digestor | place: USA: Dartmouth...
TTCGACAGAGGTGCGTGTTTTAAATTTTTCATTAAAAGCTTCAGAGCCGCGGGGTACGGGAGTAATCAGCCGGAAATCGTCTTTGGGCTTTAAATAGACAGTCCTTCCATAAGGTGAATCGGTACATTGACAAGGTTTTTCAATGTCATGGCAGTCGAAATAGCACCTGTACTTGATACCTTTGGGGTAGGAGTAGCCGCAGTCTTCGTAAGGGATACCGCCTTTGCAGATAGGCCTGCCTTGATCATCAAGGCAGATAATTCCCGGAGGCAGCTTGGTAAGAGTTTGTTTGGTTTTTGCATCAAGGGGGATGAATGGGATGATGTTCCAATGATACATGAGTTCATAGGTGGGATAGTTGTCCATGGCCCCATCGGCAATAAAATTACGGATGCAAAGGTCAGGATAAAGTTTTCTTACCTCAGACATGGCAAAAACGGCAAGGATGCTGTCATGTCTTGAAGCCTGTGCTTTACGCAGGTAAATGGGAAGGTCATAGGGACTGTCGGAAGCAGTGATGTTAAAGAGGGTATCGCCATAGAACCACTGTTCCCTGTAGCTGTCCCAACCCCATCTTGCATCAGGGTCGGAATAACGTCTGGGGCACTTGCAATCGTAGACACCGTGTTTTTTACAATCACAGACCTTTGTACCGTAATGGGAAGCACCGGAATAGAATGGGGTGCCATCACCGGCGACAGAAAGTTTTTGCACATCGCCCAAGATACCCATTTTGGCGGAAACATCAACGACACAGCGGGCAAGGAATTCCTGGAAGATCTGTTCGGGACGATACTCAGGGAGTGCGTCTCTCATGGCGATTCTGGCAAACTTTTTAACGATGCCGTTGTGCTTGGGTTTCAGTTTCTGGCCGGCCTTGAGTTTCTTACGGGGTTTAGGCTTGAAAGGCCTCAGTTTCTTTTTCCTGGCGACATGGATTTTATGAGAAGCTTTCCATAGACGTTTAATGAAGTCATAGTAGGAACCGACGGAAGGGGCTTTTCCATATTGGAATCCGCAAATAGCACAAAGGAGGGGGTCGTTGGCCACTTTTTTGGCCCAGTTTGTAATGCCGTGGTGTTTTTGGTCGAGCATAAGGATAAGAGAGCGAATAATACCCAGCTGGTTCTTGGCGGGACAGCCGGTATTAGAATAAAGGGGTTTAATGATAGGGAGCAGGGGATCCAAATTGAGAAGGTATAGCTTGGATATGGATTTTTCCATATCCGTGACCCTGCCCCTATCGGTCTCCCAAAAAAGCAGGAGATGAAGCTTCAGGTTTTCCTGATAAGAAGTGTGAGACTCAAAGTTACGCAGCATAAATAAAACCTCCACAATCAAAGTAATGGCAAATATTACCACCCACTTCGATTTTGGGGGCGCTGTGAAAAAGTCAAGGTAGATTGGTGCCATATATGGCTAAAATTAGGATAATTTTATTGGAAAATTTTAAGGAAAATATTGGTGGATTTTAGGGGTGAGCTAAATTAGCTTGCTCCTGAAATAGAGACCTCGAAAGCAATACGAGTTTTCGAGAGCATTAATAAATATTGAGGGAGGGTGCTTTAATGAAAATTAGAAGCAAATTAAGTTTACTTCTGATCTTAACACTTGTTATGACCTGTCTTTTGAATGTGCAATCCGGTGCAGCCAACTACAATGTGTCGGTGGATATCAACACCAAATACCAGACATTGGAAGGTTTCGGTGCCGCTATTGCATGGTACAACAATTGGGTGACAGGCCATCCGAACAAAAACGAGCTTTACAACGTTCTTTTTTATGACTTGGGATTGGACATACTGCGTTTGAGAAACCAGTACAGGAACAATAACAATTTTGCATACGATGATGCCGAAATTGTTAAGATGGCAAAAATTCTTAATCCGAACCTTAAGGTTTTTCTCGCATCGTGGTCGCCACCGGAAAATCTTAAGCGTGACGGTGTCATGAACGGCGGTACTTTGAAGAAAGAAAACGGTTCCTTTGTTTATGACAAGTTTGCCGATTATTGGTATAACTCACTTATAGCATATAAAGAAAAAGGAATAGTACCGGATTATATCAGTATTCAAAATGAGCCGGATTATGAGGACCAAAATTGGGAAACCTGTATTTTTAAGCCTACGGAAGATCAAAATTATCCTTCCTATGGCAAGGCTTTGGATGCTGTTTATAATAAAATAAAATCATTGCCGGATATGCCGAAGATTCTTGCGCCGGAAGCTGCGGGAATAGGTTTTAACACAGTTCAGAATTACACTAATAATATGGACCTTTCCAAGGTCTACGGTATTGCCCATCACCTGTATAACGGCGGTGACGGCAGTAATCCCGACAGTTTCAATTCTATTTTCAAGACCCTTGCGGAGACTTATCCCGACAAGCCGTTGTTCCAGACAGAGTATGATTACGGTACACCTTTTACAACCGCTCAGTTGATTTATAATTCCCTTGTGATAGAGGGGGTAAGCGCGTATTTTTACTGGGATCTTATTTGGGAAAACTCCCAGAGACCTTTGGTATTTATCGAAAATCCCTTTACCCCCAATAGCTGGACAACTCAAAAAGGTTATATACTTTCCGACTTCTACTATACAATCCAACAGTATGCAAAATTTACCGATCCGGGATTTAAGAGAGTAGAAGCAAACTGTAATTCGAATGACGTAAAAGTAACTGCTTTTGTTTCCCCTGATGAGAGCAAGCTTACTATGATATTTATCAATACTGCTTCAGCCCAAAACACTGTTTCTTTGGATTTGAACGGATTTTCCTTTAATAAGTCCGTAATATACCGTACTTTGGAAAACGGAAACGAGAAGTTTGCTCCGGCAGGAAGCCTTACAGGCAATACTGTTACTCTTCCGGCAAGATCAATAGTTACAGTTGCTCTTGGGTTTGATGATGATGCAACACCTCCGCCGTTGCCGACACCTACACCTCCACCGTCTTCAAGAAGTGCATATGAGCTTATTCAAGCTGAAGAATACAACAGCATGTATGGAATCAGCAGAGAGGTTATTAGTGAGGACGGAAACCAAAACATAGGCTATATTGAAAACGGTGACTATGCTTGCTATGAGGGTATAGATTTCGGTACCGGTGCAACCGGATTCGAGGCACGGGTTTCCAGTAATACCAACGGAGGAAATATTGAGATAAGGTTGGACGGTCTCAATACACAAACAGTGGCAATAATCAAGGTGCCCGGCACAGGAGATTGGAACAATTATATTGACATATCGGCCGATGTAAGCGGACTTACGGGCAAGCATGATTTATATCTGTATTTTAGCGGAGAAAGCGGATATCTGTTTAATATTGACTCATTCAGATTTACCGGAGGAACGGTGCCGACGCCACCGCCTGCAGGAATAATTGGAGATGTGAACGGCGATGAAAGTGTTGATTCGTTGGATATTACATATCTGAAGAGATATCTGCTTAGAAAAATAAAAGAATTGCCTGTGGATAATGTTTTATATGTTGCCGATTTGGACGGAGATGAAGAAATAACTTCTTTGGATCTTAGCATACTGAAAAGGTACGTGTTGCGAAAATTGGACAAATTCCCGAAGCAGTAAAGGTATACAAGTTGATATTGAATAAATTTTTGGGTGTATTGATTGATTCATACACCCAATCTTTTATTTTTTATACATAATGGTTTTGGTGCATATTATTTATGTAAAGAAAAATGGGAAAGAACATTGTAAAACTTTAATGCACCGAACTTTTTTTATTAATAGAAACCGGTAGGGAAAAATGCTATAATGTTTTTTGCGGATATTTTATTTATATTATTTTTCCAATAGCCAATTCTTTATAAAGTATTGTATTTATAAAATAATAAGCCTAATCTATTTTGCAATAAGATGGAGATAATGTGTATGCCGAAGATACTTATTGTTGAGGACGACAAAAGCATTGTAACCAATTTAACTGAATATTTGTGCAATGAGGGGTTTGAGATAGATTCCGTCGCCGGTCAGGCAGAAGCAATTGAAAGAATAAGTCTTAACAAATATGATTTGATTCTATTGGATATTTCCCTGCGTAACGGCAACGGCTTTGCTGTTTGTTCTGCAATTAAAGCAAACACCGATACTCCTGTTATTTTTCTGACGGCTTCCGATGATGAATACAGCGTTGTCACAGGTCTGGATATGGGTGCGGATGACTATGTTACCAAGCCCTTTCGCCCAAGAGAGCTTTTATCACGAATCCGCAACGTCCTTAGAAGAAACGGTAAAGCCGGAACAGTAATAGAGCTGGATAATATATGTGTTGATACGGTTAAGGGGATTGTCACTAAAAACGGTAAAGAGGTTTTCCTATCAGCTCTTGAGTATAGGCTGCTGCTTGTATTTTTAAGCAATAAGGGCGCTATATTGTCACGAAATAGGTTATTGGAGGAAATATGGAATATTGCCGGCGAATTTGTAAATGACAATACCCTTACGGTGTATATAAAACGCTTGCGGGATAAAATTGAGGATGATCCGCAAAATCCAACCGTTATAAAAACCGTTCGCGGACTTGGATATAAGGTTGGTGAGTAATGTGAGCTTTTTTAAAAATCCTGAAATAAAAACAAGTATTTTTATTTATCTTGCTCTAACCTTTTTATCAACTGGTCTCGGTTTTGCTTTCGGGCTTAAAATCGGAATTTTTACTTTGATAATATGTATATTGTTTAGCCTTAGCCATTTTGTTCCGACATATCGAAGATATTTAAAAATCTCCGGCTTAAGCCGCGAAATCGACAATATTTTGCATGGAAAAGATTCAATAAATTTGGACGATTATTCGGAGGGTGAGCTTTCAATTTTACAGACAGAAGTACAAAAGCTTACAATACGCTTGCGTGAGCAGAACGAAGCTTTGCAAAAGGATAAGGCTTATCTTGCGGATTCCATTGCTGATATTTCCCATCAGATTAGAACTCCGCTTACGTCAATAAATTTATTGATCTCCTTTTTGACCAAAAGAAATCTTTCTGAAGAACGAAGACTGGAAATTGTCAGGGAGCTTGAAATGCTGCTTTCCCGAATAGAATGGCTTATATCTGCACTTCTTAAAATGTCCAGGCTTGATGCCGGGATGGAAAATCTTCAGAGAAATACCGTTTCGGTTGCGGAATTAATCAAGCTGTCCGTTGCACCGGTTGCTATACCGATGGAGCTTAGGGAACAGGAAATTGAAATTCGAATGAAGGGTGACGAAACCTATGTGGGCGACCTGGCATGGTCGGTTGAGGCCATCGGTAACATACTGAAAAACTGTATGGAGCATATAGAAAAGGGCGGGAAAATAGTTATAGAAGCCAGTGAAAACCCTATCTATACCGAGATTGTCATTAGCGACAACGGACCCGGAATAGACAAGGAGGATCTGCCGCATCTTTTCGAGAGATTTTACAAAGGGAAAAATAGCAGTGACCAGAGTTTCGGCATAGGACTTGCCCTGGCCCGAATGATAATAACAGGTCAAAACGGGACAATTAAAGCGGGAAACAACAGTGACGGAGGAGCAAGATTTACGGTAAGGTTTTACAAAGGAAGCTCTCAACAATATTCGTAGTTCTTTCTGCTAATTTATGCTCTTATTATTAAGAAGAAAAATATGGAGGAAACATTGTGGAGCAAGTCGTAGAGCCTGTTAATACGACGAGGAAAGGGAGAGCATTGTTTGAGCCAAGCGAGTTTTGCTCGCCCCTGAGGAGTATTTACAGGCTCTAGACTTGTGTAACTTAAGTTTCTGTAATATTTTTCTTCATCCTTATTTAACACGAATTATAAAAGTGACGTTTTTGTTATTTTTAAGTCACTGTCATGTCACTTCAAAAGGATATAATCATGATATGGAGATTTAGAATATGGAGGATGGATATAATTATGGAGATTCTGAGGGTTGAGAACCTGACCAAGATCTACGGCAAGGGAGAAAACGTGGTTAAGGCACTGGACGGTGTTTCCTTTTCGGTGCAAAAAGGTGAGTTTATAGCGGTTATCGGGCCGTCCGGATCGGGTAAATCCACGCTTTTGCATATTTTAGGCGGTGTGGATAAGCCGACATCGGGCAAGGTATATATGGACGGACAGGATGTTTATGCCCAAAGCGATGAAAAACTGGCAATTTTCAGACGCAGACAGGTGGGGCTTATATATCAGTTTTATAACCTCATTCCTGTTTTGAATGTAACGGAAAACATTACTCTTCCCGTACTTATGGACGGAAGAAAGGTTAATAAAGAGCGGTTGGAGGAACTGCTTACCACATTGAATCTTAAGGGCAGGGAAAACCATTTGCCCAGTCAACTGTCCGGGGGACAGCAACAGAGGGTATCTATCGGACGGGCATTAATGAATGCTCCAGCGGTAGTACTCGCGGACGAGCCTACCGGAAACCTTGATTCCAAAAACAGTCAGGAAATTGTAGAGCTTTTGAAGCTGTCCAATAAAAAATACAATCAAACTTTGATTCTCATTACCCATGACGAGAACATTGCTTTGCAGGCACAGCGGATTATTGCCATTGAGGACGGAAAAATCACTCGTGATGAGGTGATACGCAGATGAACATCATTCATAAGGTAACCCTTCAAACGCTAAAAAGAAATAAAGTTAGAACTCTGGTAACCATCATCGGAATAATTTTATCCGCATCGATGTTTTCAGCAGTTACTACCTCTGTATCAAGCCTGAGGGATTTTTTGCTGGATGTGGTTATTGACCAGGATGGGGATTGGCACGGCTTGGTGTATAATGTAAAAAAGGCGCAAATTGATGAATTGGACAGAGATTCCGAAGTAAAGTCCTATACTTGGTTACAAAATATCGGTTATGCCATGCTGGAAGAATCCAAGAATGATTATATGCCGTACCTGTTTGTCGCGGGAATGGACAGTAAGTTTAAAGACATAATGCCCGTCAATTTGATTGAGGGGAGAATGCCGGAAAACAGCGAAGAGATAATTTTACCCAAGCACTTGGAGACCAACGGCGGCGTTAAGCATTCCATAGGTGACAAACTGGTCCTTGATATCGGAAGCAGGATTTCGGACGGTTTTGAGCTTAATCAGAATATCGGATATCTCGACGGTAAAAACGGTGAAACGGAAGAGTTACAAATTAGGGAGCATCGCACCTTTACTGTGGTGGGATTTTATGAGCGTCCCAGCTTTGAGCCCTATGTCGGCCCCGGATATACCTCTTTGACCGTTTCGGACAACACCGGTGCGGATAATTATGATGTATATATTAAACTTAAAAAAATAAAAAACACATATAATTATCTCGATACCAAGTTTCCTCAAAACGAAAGGACAACCAACAGAGATTATCTTTTGTTTAACGGTGCTTCGGACGATATCGGTTTTAACGGAGCATTGTACGGGCTTGCAGCCGTTTTGATCGTCCTTATTATGTTCGGCTCTGTTTTATTGATATATAACGCTTTTTCCATATCCGTCAGTGAACGCACAAAACAGTTTGGACTTTTATCATCCATCGGTGCCACCAAGCGGCAGCTTCTAAGGAGTGTATTGTTTGAGGCGTTTTTCCTGAGCATTATCGGAATTCCCTTAGGTGTATTGTCAGGGATTGCCGGGATAGGTGTAACATTGACGTTAACGAAAAATTTGTTTATGACTTTTTTACAATATAATACTGATGCCGTATTGGATTTGCATGTTTCCGGAGCTGCTATTGTTGCGGCAGCGTTGATTGGACTTGTAACCGTTTTAATATCGGCATTCATTCCTGCAAGACGTGCCGTTAAGGTATCGGCCATTGATGCAATCAGGCAAGTCAATGACGTTAGGATTAAGGCCGGAAAGGTTAAAACCTCAAAGCTTACCTATAAGCTGTTTGGGTTTGAAGGCATGATAGCCAGGAAGAACTTTAAGCGCAACAGGAAAAAGTACCGGACCACGGTGGTTTCTCTGTTCATGAGTGTGGTTTTATTCATATCTGCCAGCAGTTTTTGTGCATATCTTACAAAGGCTGCAGATTCGGTCATTGAAAAAAATGAGTATGATATTATTTATACCTTTACACCGGATCAAAATGAAAAGTGCACTTTGGAAGAATTGTTTGAGGAATTGTCCCGGGTAAAAGGAGTTAAAGACAGCAGTTATCTATACTTGGAGAAAAAAACTATCCAGGTTCCGGTCAATAACCTCAATAAGGAATATATTGATTATTTCAGAAAATTCCACGGAGAAAATTATCCTAACCGTCAAACGGGACATGAATCGTTTAATGCCGAAATATACTTTATTGACAATAGCACCTATGAAAAGTATCTAAGTAAAAATTCTTATGATAAAGATTTGGTTTTAAACATGGAGTCACCGTTGGCTGTTGTTAGAGATTTTTCAAAGTTTTATATAGGCGCGGAAGGTAAATTTTATACTTTTCATATACTGGGGGGTGATCCGCAGGATATTCAGCTAAGACAGATTAAAGAGATAGAAGGGTATATTTACAACGGAGAGGAAACTGACGATGCAGGACGGACCGTTTACTACTTTAGAAACAGATATGCGGAAATTGGAGAGGAAGAATTGAAATTAACCTTTGATGAGGCAACGGAGGAATCAAATATTAAAATGGGTATTGTTTCGGATAAGAAGCCTTTTTGTGTAGACTACAACTATGGTGAAACATTGACATTTTTATATCCTTACAGTGCAATTTCATCGGTTACCGGTAAAGATATAAAAAGTGTGGAAACACTGCTGTATTTCAAGGCGGATGACCACAGGTCCGTATATAACAAAATGTACGGTATTTTGGAAGAAAAGGGACTTCCGGCTTCAAGATTGTTTGATGCTTCTGAAAACGGAGAAGCTACGCGAGCACTGGTTACGGTCATTTATATTTTTTCCTACGGTTTTATAATTTTAATTTCTTTGATCGCACTGGCTAATGTGTTCAACACTATTTCAACAAATATTGCGCTTCGCCGCCGGGAGTTTGCGATGCTTAAGTCCATTGGGATGACACAAAAGGGATTTAATAAAATGATGAACTATGAATGCCTGCTTTACGGTATTAAAGGTTTGATGTACGGTATTCCCGTATCTTTCGGTGTAACCTATCTTATTTATCGTAGTATTGACAAAGGATGGGAATCGAAATTTTTCGTTCCGTGGTATAGTGTTGTCATTGCGGTGGGCAGTGTTTTTGCCGTGGTGTTTGCAACAATGATTTATTCCATGAGTAAAATTAAAAAGGACAATCTGATAGATGCCTTAAGAAATGAAAACATATAATATAGCCAGCCGATACCGAGTATGATATAATTCTTATAAATTTGAGTTATTCGTTGAATATTAGATAAGAATTAATTGAATCATATTTTGAGCAGGAGGACTAAAAGATGAGGCAAACACCTATTAATGAGCTTAATTTACGTATGGAACGTTTTCGTGCTGTAATGGACGAGCAAAATCCCGGCTGGAAAATGGCTGCAATTTTCAGCAAGGTTAATCTTTATTATTTTACCGGCACCATGCAGGAAGGAATGCTTCTTATACCTAGGGAGGACGAAGCGGTTTTGTGGGTGCGAAGAAGTATTGAGAGGGCACAGGAAGAATCGCTTTTTCCTTTGATTAAACCGATGAACAGCTTTAGGGATGCGGCCCGTACCTATTCCAATATCCCCGACACAATATACCTTGAGACCGAGTTTGTACCCATTGCATTTTATAACAGGTTTCAAAAGTATTTTCCTTTTGAGCATGTGAAGCCACTGGACAAGCAGGTTTCTTTTCTAAGATCCGTAAAGAGCAGTTATGAGATGGATTTAATGGAGAAGGCAGGGGACATTCACAGAAGGATTTTGGAGGAGCGGGTTCCGAAGATTCTTGAGGAAGGGATGAGTGAAGCGGAATTTGCAACGAAGCTGTATTCGGTAATGGTTGAGGAGGGACATCACGGGATTGCGCGTTTCAGCATGCTCGATACCGAAATCCTTTTAGGACATATTTGCTTCGGGGAAAGTTCCATTTATCCCACATATTTCAACGGACCCGGTGGCAATTACGGAATGAGTCCTGCGGTGCCGCTTTTGGGAAGTCACGAAAGAAAGCTCAAAAAGGGCGATCTTGTGTTTGTCGATGCGGCATGCGGGGTGGACGGATACCATACCGACAAAACCATGACATATATGTTTGGGGCTCCTCTTCCCGACGAGGTTATTGCGGTGCACAAAAAGTGTGTTGATGTACAGAACAAGATAGCGGCAATGTTAAAACCCGGTGCTATACCGGCAGAGATTTATAAAAATGTGATGGAAAGTCTTGATGAGGATTTTAAACAGAACTTTATGGGATTCGGAGAACGCAGAGTCAAGTTTTTAGGACATGGAATAGGTCTGCATGTCGATGAGATGCCGGTTATTGCCGAGGGCTTTAATGAACCGCTTGTGGAGGGAATGGTGTTGGCGCTGGAGCCGAAAAAAGGCATTGAGAATATAGGAATGGTGGGAATCGAGAATACTTTCAAGGTTACCGAGAAAGGCGGAATATGTATAACCGGCGATAACCCGGGACTGATACCCGTATTTTAGCAAATAAAGGAGAAACACGGATATGGGAGTGACTCATACCACCATAGAGGATGTAACCGATGGCAAGCATAGCATCCGGTACACTCTTTCCAGAAGCCGACGAAAGACTGTGGGTATAAAGCTGAACGAAAAGGGAGAGGTGAGTGTATCGGCTCCTATGGCGTTATCCGGTAACAGAATAAAGGAGATTATAATAAAGAAGATTCCGTGGATATTGAAAAAGCAGGAGGAGCTTAAGGCTAAATACCTGGAGGCAAGCGAGCAAAAGAGGTATATTGACGGAGAGACCTTTTTGTATCTTGGAAAGGAGTATACCTTGAAAATACAAAGGGGTTCGGCTTCCGATAATGTTGACCTTTTCGAAAATGACATTGTGGTTTCAACAGCGGACAGCGGTCTTAAAGAGGGGAATACGGCTGAGACGGAACAGGATTTGAAAATAAGAGGGCTTTTAAAATCCTTTTATATAAACCGGTTTTTAGAATTAGTTAAGACCAGGATGGATATTTATGCCCCTAAAATCGGTGCGTCTCCCGGAAAAGTTTCGATACGTGATCAAAAGACCCGGTGGGGAAGCTGCAGCTGCAAGGGAAATATCAGCCTTAACTGGAAGCTGATTATGGCACCTCTTGAGGTGGTTGACTATGTAATTATTCATGAGCTGTGCCATATGAAGGAGATGAATCACTCCAAGAAATTTTGGAATATAGTAAGAGGGTTATGTCCGAATTTCAAAGAAAGTCAAAAGTGGCTGAAGGACAACGGTCACCGATTGAAAATATAAGAGGCATATCTTAGAGAATTGACAGATTTGATTACCCGTGTTGAAAAGTACTACGGTCAAAAGCCGGTTTTGTACGTAATGTATCCGTATTATGAAGAGTATATAAAGGGAAGATTTGAGGATTGCCCTATTTGGATCAGGGACATTGTCAAGCATCCGTCCCTGAGCGATGGAAGGGAATGGACCTTTTGGCAGTATTGCAACAGAGGACATGTTGAGGGAATTGACACCTATGTGGATTTAAACTGCTATTCGGGATCATTAGAGGAGCTTTACGCACAAGGGGGATGAACTGTTGAAGCTTTCTCAGATGGAACAATATATAAGGAGTATTGAATTAAACAGACAGAAGGTGGAGTCCTTTGACCGGTACCCTTTTAATTTGCCGGCGATACGTACCCTGACAAAGTTGGAGATCCACCCAAGTGTAACATATATTGTCGGTGAGAACGGCAGCGGAAAGTCAACGGTTTTAGAAGCGATTGCCGTTGCAATGGGCTTTAATCCCGAAGGCGGCACAAAAAACAATAATTTTTCCACCAGGGCTTCCCATTCGAATTTGAGCTATTATTTAAAAATAACTAAAGGAGTCAGGCGTCCTTCGAGAGGCTTTTTCCTTCGGGCAGAGAGCTTTTATAACCTGGCAACGGATATTGAAAACCTTGATAAAGACGGAATAGGACCTAGAGTAATAGATACCTACGGCGGTGTTTCTCTGCACGAACAGTCCCATGGAGAAGCTTTTTTTGCAGTATTTATGAATAAATTCCGGGGAAAGGGAATTTATATTTTGGATGAGCCGGAGGCAGCATTGTCCCCATCAAGACAGATGGCGATGATATCAAGGCTTCATCAGTTGGTGGAGGATGGTTCACAGTTTATTATAGCGACCCATTCTCCGATTATTATGGCATATCCCGACTCAATTATATACCAGATAAAAGACGGTTTTGAGAGGATTAAATATGAGGAAACCGATAATTATAGGATAATGAAAGCCTTTGTAAACAACCCGGAAAAAATGCTGGGCATACTAATGAAATAATATAATCCATTAGTATGCCCGGCATCGGTAGTTTTAGCCGAGTAATCTCTTTTTTGAAACGGAGTTCTGTACGCTTCTGTTTTTTTGCATGATTAGGTCTTCCCACACATTCAGCTGGTTTTTAGCAGCATTTTCCCATGTGCAGTCTTTAACCTTATTTATAGCATTTCGTGACATTTTGTGCCTTAATGTTTCATCGGTGGAGAGCTTCAATATCGCAGACACAAACTCGTCCACCGCACCGGTATTTACAAGAATGCCGGTTTCATTGTTATAAACGAGCTCTCCCACACCCCGCTCATTAGGACCGATTACTGGAAGACCGCTTGCCATGGCTTCCCATATGGTCAGAGGGTGATTTTCCTTGTTGGATGCAGTTATAAAAATATCACACGCGGAATAGTATTTGGGCGTTTCTTCATTTGGGGTTCTTCCGACGAATACGGTGTCGGAATATTGCGAAGCCCATGCTTTTACCCTTTCTTCGTCACTTCCGCAGCCGACTATTACAAAACCGCATTTGTCCGTAACTTTACGGGTTTCCTCAAATACCTTCAGGAGGGTGTCAATTTGCTTGTCGGGGGTTAACCTGCCTATGTAAAGCACTTTTATTTTATCCTTGAGAACCTCGAGTTCTTTTAATTCTTCCTTTTTGTTCGGACTGAACCTTGACACGTCTATTCCAAGAAAACGGCCGTAACGGGTGTTTTTTATTCCGCAGTCTTTTAAATACTGTTCGGCGTTTTTGGAAGGAACCAGTGTTAGATCGTAGCTGTTGTTTATCCATTTTATCAGTTTTGTGAAAACTTTTTCGATGCCGGGTATTTTAAGTAAAGGAATCTGATTCTTGTAGTCTGAAAAGTATGCTATCCAGTTTGTATGGTAGAGGCTAGTTATGGGAATATCAAGCTTTTTGGCAGCTTTTAAACCGGCACGTTCCATAAAACCTACGAAGAGACCTTCGGAGGATTCCAAATTTATTATATCAGGTTTAAAAGACATTATATCTTCTTCCACGGTATCAAAGGTGAAAGGTTTTGGGTGACATAAGTTGTCAAAATTCATGAATTTTTTACTGGGATAAGGTATAACGGTTAAATTAGGCATGATTTCGCCTATATAATCCTCGTAGTTCGGGTAGATATGGGATAATACCTTGTAGCTTGGAGCATACAGCCTGACTTCGTGACCCCATTGACTAAAACATTTTAACCGGCAGTATAAGCTTACTGTAAGTCCCGACAGCTCGGGATAGAAGCTTTCGGTGATAATAGCTATCTTCATAATCAACTTCCTTTACGTTTAATAAAAATAAACTAATTATGTATTCATATAAATATCAATAACTAATATATTACTATAAAAATACTTTGTCAAATAATTTAATCAAAAGAAGTATTTTTGCAGATTTTGTATTTTTTTCACTTAATATTTCAGTAATATAAATTAATTAATGTTTTGAATTTTGGACATTTTGATGATAGAATAAAAGTAGGTACGGTTTGGTAATCTTGAAGTCGATTTTGTAAAGAAATTTTATAGCTTAAAAAAAGAGCGGTTTGCAGTAATTGATTTATAATACCACTTCTTTCTATTCTATAAAGCTAAGCAGTATTCCAGAGCGGTGCATTTGTTTGATTATTATCATTCCGTTTTATTACCGTATATTTTTAAAATATAGTTAAAATTAAAGGTGTTAAAATTTGGCGTATCAATCAGGATGGGTATAGATATGCCAATAAATATTATATATAAAAAACAAGGGGGAGATTGATTGTGAAAAAAACGGTAGTATTTTTGCTGACGGCTGTATTGATAGCCGTGTTGATACTTCCGCAGGGTATGGATACTTATGCGGCGGATTTCAACTATGGAGAAGCACTCCAAAAGGCAATTATGTTCTATGAATTTCAAAGATCAGGAAAACTGCCTGAAAACACAAGAAACAACTGGCGTGGTGATTCGTGTCTCGAGGACGGTGCCGACAACGGCCTGGATCTGACGGGCGGTTGGTTTGATGCCGGTGACCATGTAAAATTCAACCTTCCTATGGCTTATGCCGTTACCATGCTGGCATGGAGTGTGTATGAGTCCCGGGATGCTTATGAAAAAAGCGGACAGCTTCCATACATACTTGACAACATTAAATGGGTTACGGACTACTTTATTAAATGCCATCCCAGTCCGAATGTGTATTATTATCAGGTAGGAGACGGTGCATTAGACCATGCTTGGTGGGGACCGGCAGAGGTATTGCAGATGGCAAGGCCGTCCTTTAAAGTGGATACGTCAAACCCGGGTTCAACGGTTGTTGCCGAGACAGCAGCGGCTATGGCTGCATCCTCGATTATTTTTAAACCCACTGATCCTTCATATGCAGCTACACTTCTTCAGCATGCAAAAGATCTGTTTACCTTTGCAGACACTACACGGAGCGATAAGGGATACACGAAAGCGGAAGGATACTACTCATCCCACAGCGGTTTTTACGATGAGCTTACTTGGGCAAGTGTATGGCTTTATCTGGCAACAGGAGACGATTCATACCTTCAAAAAGCAGAGTCTTATAAACCCTATTGGGAAACCGAAAGAGGAACCACTATAATCAAGTATTCGTGGGCTCATTGCTGGGATAACAAATCCTTCGGTACTTATTTGCTGTTAGCCAGAATTACCGGGGATTCTTTCTATAAGCAGTGTATCGAAAACCATCTTGATTGGTGGACCACAGGATATAACGGAACCAAGGTTCAATACACACCGAAAGGCCTTGCATGGCTTGACGGATGGGGCTCATTGAGGTATGCAACAACCGAGGCATTTCTTGCCAGTGTTTATGCTGATTGGGAAGGCTGTGATCCCTCCAAGGCAGCTAAGTATCAAGAGTTTGCCAAGAAACAGGTTGATTATGCATTGGGAAGCTCAGGAAGAAGCTTTGTAGTGGGATTCGGAGTGAATCCGCCCAAAAACCCCCACCATAGAACTGCACACGGATCTTGGTGCGGAATGATGGATACTCCGCCGGAGAGCAGGCACGTTCTTGTGGGAGCTTTGGTCGGAGGTCCCGGAAGCAGTGACAATTATAATGACAGCCTGAGCGACTATCAATGCAATGAGGTTGCAAACGACTATAATGCCGGTTTTGTAGGGGTACTTGCAAAAATGTATGAAAAGTACGGCGGCAATCCTATTCCTAATCTCACCGCTTATGAAACTCCGGGTGAAGAGTTTTTTGTTGAAGCGGCAGTGAATGCAGCCGGAGCAGGTTTTGTCAATATCAAGGCAACAATTAATAACAGAAGCGGGTGGCCGGCAAGGGGATCCGATAAGCTGTCAGCCAGATACTTTGTTGATATAACGGAAACTTTGGCGAAGGGTATAGGCCTTGACCAGATTGTTGTAGATTCGACTACTACCGGTGGTGCCAAGGTTTCACAGCTTCTGCCGTGGGATGAAGCGAATAATATTTACTATGTAAATATCGACTTTACCGGTGTAAATATATTCCCGGGCGGAATGAATGATTATAAGAGAGATGTATACTTTACCATTACGGTTCCTTATGGTGAAGGTAACTGGGATAATACCAACGACTTCTCCTTCCAGGGTCTGGAACAGGGCTTTATAAGCAATAAGACCGAATATATTCCGATATATGACGGCAATGTGAGAGTTTGGGGAAGTGTTCCTCCGGGAGGAAATGAGATTGAACCTTCACCGACACCGACGAGTATCAAACCTACTCCAACACCCACGTCAACGGTCGGTGTAAAATATGGAGACTTAAATGATGATGATAGTATAGACTCACTGGATTTAACGTTAATTAAGAGATATGTATTGAGAAAATATAAAATCTCAAATCCGGAAGATGAAGCAAAATTCAGAGCTGCAGCAGATTTGGACGGAGACGGCGAAATTACTTCTTTGGACGTTACGCTGCTTAAGAGATATGTTTTGAGAAAAATTAATAAATTCCCTGTAGAGGGATAATCAAATAAGTAGATTGAAATAACTGATATCCATATTAAACTGGCTTACATTTATATAAAATTCAATTATATGAAAGACGATAATAATAATAGAGACTTTACAATTTCAGGGGAGCACAGAGCTCCCTTATTTTTTTCTAACTTGCGGGGGTGGAGACAATAGGGATAAGATATGCGGAAGTTGCAATTCTTACAGCAATTGCACTTGCAAGTGATATCAAACATTATAAAATAAGAAATAAACTCACATTTCCGTTTATGTTTATCGGTCTTGTAACCGCATGTATACTGGATGGATTTGATGGCCTTCTGGATTCTATCCTCGGTATTGTTGCTCCTTTTGTCCTATTGATTCTTTTATATGCATTACGAATGCTTGGAGCCGGAGATATAAAGCTTTTTAGTGCAATCGGTGCGGTTATGGGCTTTAGAGAAGTGATTCAAATCATGATATACTCATTCCTTGCAGGAGGAGTTATTGCGGTTTTTATTGTTATTGTTAATAAAAATGCCAAAGAGAGATTTTTATACATGTTTAACTATCTAAAATGCACATTTCTTTCAATGAATATACAGCCATATACGGATTTTGAGAAAAGTGACAGCAAAGCAAAGTTTAAAATGGCCTATGCAATAGCTTGTGGAGTTATAATTTTTATAGCGGTGGATATATTATTGAAATAATGTATAAATTGAAGTAAAATAATCGTATTACAAGCTTTTTAAATCATTCTGAATATATTATTGATTATTTGCAGAAAATGTGTTAAACCGATGGAGCACTTTTGGTGATGCTTATTATGGAAATTTAGAGGGTGGATATTATATGAAAAAGTTGGCAGATGATATATTGGCTAAAATCGGATGTAAAAATACAAAGCCCAGAAAAGCGGTTATTGAAGTGTTGGAAAGTACCGATAACCCTCTTTCCGCTGAGGATATTTTTTTGCGTATTAAGCAGCTGGGTGAATCTGTCAACTTGTCTACCGTTTATAGAACCCTTGACCTTATGGAAACCAAATCCCTTGTAAGCAAAACCGTTATGAGTGACGGTAAGGCAAGGTATGAGCTTACGGTGGACGGACATAGGCACCACTTGGTTTGTACCAATTGCCATAAATCGGTACCGATAGATTTTTGCCCTTTAGAGAAGCTGGAAAAGGATATCGGGAAAAAAAACGATTTTGATATAACGGGACATAAATTAGAGATATATGGTCTTTGCCCCAAGTGCAAGAAAGAATAAACGGCTTTTTGCGCATATCTTTCTTTATAATAGTGTCTTAAAAGCAGATGGAATTGTCATGGAGCAAAATCTTTACTTGTTTGATTTATTCCCAAAAAGTTTTATAAAAATTCACTATTGACTTGGTTGTTATAGCCAATATATAATTATTTTAAATGCAAATGATTTGCATTTGAAGTAAGACGTTTAAACATGGGCTTCAATGGATATAATTTGGCTAATAACAGCATTTTACGAGAGGGATGTTCCAATGAAATATATTGCTTCAATGAAGAGACGCTTATTGGGGATTGTTACACCAATGGTGTTCATACTTTATATATTCTCAGGATGTACAGGAGATCTTAAAGCCGGCAGTCAGGATAGTGACGGCAAAATCAGTGTGTGTACAAGTTTTTATACCATGTATGACTTTGCAGGAAAAATCGGCGGCGATAAATTAAAGCTTACCAATATTATTCCTGCCGGTGCCGAAATACATCATTGGGAACCGTCGCCCAAGGATATTCTCGCTATTGGGAAGTCGGATGTTTTTATATATAATGGTGCGGGCATGGAGCCTTGGGTGGAAAAGGTACTGGGTTCTGTTAGAAATGAGGACCTTCTGGTTGTGGAAGCATCCAAAGGGATAGAGCTATTGAAAGGAGAGCATTCCCACGAAGAAGAGCGGGAAGACGGGAAAGAGAGCGCAGAAGAAGACCATGATTTATCGGAATATGACCCTCATGTTTGGCTTAATCCCCTTTTAGCCAAGAAGCAGATGGAAGCTATAAAGGATGCTTTGGTAAAGGCTGATCCGGAAAACGGCGATTATTATCGGAAAAATTATGATGATAATGCCAAGAAGCTGGATGAATTGGATATGGAGTATAGAGAGACCTTGTCAAAGTGTTCCAAAAAGGATATTGTGGTGGGGCATAAGGCTTTCGGATATCTTTGTGAGGCTTACGGACTGAGACAGAATGCTATTGAGGGTCTGAATTCAGAGTTTGAGCCTACACCGGCTAAAATGGCTGAAATAGTGAAATTTATAAGGGATAATGACATAAAGGTTATTTTTACCGATGGCAAATCAAATACCAAGGTGGCCAATACCGTTGCCAAAGAGGTAGGAGCACAAATATTGGTTTTAAAAACACTGGATGGGCTTACCGATGAGGATATTAAGGCAGGGAAGGATTATTTTGCTGTAATGAGGGATAATCTCGAGGCTTTGAAGAAGGCTCTCGAGTAAAGAAAAGTGTGCTATGGATGAGGCGGATATTTTATGGAAAAGGTTATTGAAGTAAAGGACTTAAGCTTTGGATATGGAGAGCGGCTTGTACTGGAGAATTTGAATTTTTCAGTTGAACGGGGCGATTTTGTAGGAATAATAGGTCCCAACGGTTCGGGAAAAAGTACCCTTATAAAGCTGCTTTTGAATATTGTTAAGCCTCTTCGGGGTGAAATAAATATTTTAGGACAGAGCATTGAAAAGTTTAACTGTTGGAGCAAGATTGGGTATGTGTCCCAGAAGGCAAATTCTTTTAATACGGCTTTTCCTGCAACTGTGGAAGAGGTTGTAAGTGCCAATTTGTATTCTAAGGTGGGACTTTTCAAGAGGATAAATAAGGAGCACAAAAACTTGGTTTATGATGCCCTTAAGACTGTCGGAATGGAGGATTATAAGGATAAATTGATCGGCAATTTATCGGGAGGACAGCAGCAAAGGGTGTTTATAGCAAGAGTTTTGGTTTCAAAGCCTGAAATTATGTTTTTAGATGAGCCAACTGTAGGGATAGATGCCCGGACAGAAGGAGCTCTGTACTGTCTTTTGGGGAAGCTTAACAGTGAAATGGGAATTACGATAGTTATGATAAGCCACGATATAGGGGCAATGACTGTACATGCAAATAAAATTGCTTGTATGACCAATAAGCAAATAATCATCAACCAAAACTCAAAGGAATTTATAAACAGCAGTCTTAGAGATGTTTACGGTTATGATGTAAATCTTCAAGTTCCCAGACATTTTTGTGAAAACTGCTGCATGAAAGAGGGAAAATAATGTTTGCAATTTTCGGTGAGGATTTTGTTTTAAACCTGGAGTTTATGCAAAGGGCGTACTTGATTGGAATACTGATTGCCGTTATGGCTCCGGCCATAGGGGTTATAATAGTTTTAAAAAGACTGTCGATGATAGGGGATTCCCTTTCCCATGCTTCTTTGGCCGGTGTAGCCTTCGGGCTTATATCCGGATTAAACCCTATTATAGGTGCTACGGTTTTTTCCATAGCGGCGGCCTTGGGGATTGAGAAGATTAGGAGAGCTTTTCCCAAATATTCCGAGATTTCCATAGCAGTTATATTATCTGCCGGGATAGGGCTTGCGGGGGTATTTTCAGGCTTTGTGAAAAACGGATTTTCGTTGACATCCTATTTGTTCGGCAGCATTGTTGCAATAAGCGATTTTGAATTCGGATTGATAGTCACCCTCGGTATTGTTGTCATTTTAACTGTTATTCTTATGTTCAAGGAGCTTTTCTTTATTACGTTTGATGAAGAGGCCGCGCAACTTGCCGGAGTTCCGGTTAAAGGGATAAATTTTATTTTTATGGTTCTGACTGCAGTGACGATTGCCGTATCGTCCAGGGTAGTAGGAGTTCTGGTCATTTCTTCGCTATTGGTTCTTCCTTCCGCATCGGCCATTCAAATAGCAAAGAGCTTTAAGCAAACTGTGGTTTATTCCGTATTGTACGGTATGCTTTCCATAATAACGGGACTTACCCTTTCCTTTTACTTGAACCTGGTTCCGGGAGGAACAATTGTGCTGATAAGCGTTGTTCTTTTGGTTCTAACCTTGCTTTATAAAAATCTGGTTAAAGGCTTACTGTTTAGAAGGGTATTAAACCAAGAAAAAACGAGGGTTTAATACTATGAAAAAGGTTTTGTTAGCACTCGATGCTGTTGAGTGCTAAATTGTCCTTGACATGGTTTTGTTCACAATTGTAATATATGTATTAGTTAAGAAATTATTTGGATTAACAGTTAATATTAATATGGGAGGGACCTGAATGTATCAAGAAAATGGAACTATATCCATTAATGCGGAGAATATATTCCCAATTATAAAGAAATGGCTGTACTCGGAAAAGGATATTTTTGTCCGGGAGTTGGTTTCAAACGGCAGTGATGCTATAAGCAAATTGAAAAAGCTTGTTTCTATCGGAGAAGCAGAGGTCGAAAGTGACGAAAAATATTACATAAAGGTTGTAGTGGATAAAGAAAAAAAGACTATACAAATAATAGACAACGGAATTGGCATGACTGCCGATGAAGTAAAGAAATACATAAACCAGATTGCTTTTTCGGGAGTAAAGGATTTTGTTGAAAAGTACAAGGATAAGACCGATGAGGCTCAGATAATAGGGCACTTCGGATTGGGATTCTATTCTGCTTTTATGGTTTCAAGCAAGGTGCAGATTGACAGCCTTTCCTACATGAAGGATGCTGAGGCTGTCAGATGGGTGAGTACAAGCGGTATTGAGTATGAGATGGACAAGTCCGACAGAAAAGAAAGGGGAACTACAGTAACACTGCATATTGCCGAAGACAGTGAGGAGTTTTTGGAGCCCTATAAATTGAGGGAAGTTTTGGTTAAGTATTTTTCATTCCTTCCCTATGAAGTGTATTTTGAAGATGCCAATGCCGTAAAAGATGATAAAGACAAGGAAAAGCCGGAGGAGCCGATGCCCATAAACGATACCAATCCTCTATGGCTTAAAAATCCAAAGGATTGCACCGAGCAAGAATATAAGGATTTCTATAGGAAGGTATTTTTTGATTTTAATGATCCTTTATTCTGGATACACCTTAACATGGATTATCCCTTTAATCTAAAAGGAATACTGTATTTTCCGAAGCTTAGAAATGAGATAGACAGCTTTGAAGGCCAGATTAAGCTGTTTTATAATCAAGTTTTTGTTGCGGACAATATAAAAGAGGTTATTCCCGAGTTTTTGATGCTCTTGAAGGGTACCATTGACTGTCCCGATCTTCCGCTCAATGTTTCCAGAAGCTTTTTGCAAAATGACGGTTATGTAAATAAAATCTCCAACCATATAACCAAGAAAGTGGCAGACAAGCTGACTACATTGTTCAATGATGAAAGAGAAAACTTTAACAAGTACTGGGACGATATCAATCCTTTTGTAAAATTCGGGTGCATAAAGGAAAAGAAATTTTATGAAAGAGTTAAGGATATAATTATATTTAAGACCATATACGGAGAATATGTGACCTTGAAGGATTACCTTGAAAAGAATAAAGATAAGCATGAAAACAAGGTGTTCTATGTATCGGATGAAAAGCAGCAGGCCCAGTATATAAAGATGTTTAAAGATAATGGCCTTGATGCCGTTGTGCTGTCGGCGATAATAGACAATCATTTCATTCAGTTTATGGAAATGAATGAAAAAGATGTTAAGTTCGTGAGGATAGATGCGGATTTGAGCGATAGCATGAAAGACAATGATGCCGGCGTGGACGAGGATTCTCTTAAGAAGACCGCAGAGAATCTGGAAAAAGTGTTTAAAGAAAGCCTTGGCAACGATAAGCTGAAAATTAAGGCGGAGGCTTTGAAAGGTACCTCGGTTCCCGGAATGATTCTTCTGCCGGAACAGACCAGAAGAATTCAGGAAATGAGCAGAATGTATGGAGGATTTAACTTCGGTGGATTTGAAGGGGAGGAAGAAACCCTTGTTCTAAACGTTAACAGCAATCTGATTAAATCGATTCTTGAGATTAAGGACAAGGAAGATAAAAAAGAAGATTTGAAGCTAATATGTGAACATATATACGATCTTTCAAAGATGAGTCATACACAGCTGGAGCCCGATGCTATGACTAAGTTTATTGAAAGAAGCAATTTAATACTTTCAAGGTTTGCTTCGGTAAATTAAGAGAAGTGCTATTAATTGAAATTTCGAATAAAAGCTCGGGACATCGAGTCCCTTCTCTTTTGCCTCCTTCATTCCAAGAGGCCAAAAAAGTCCTGCATGGTTATTTAGCATAACATTGCAGGACTTTTTTTCTATACTTAAAAAGTATATAGATTTTTAGGTTTTGATTAAGTATATTGGTGAAGAAAAAATATGAAAGAAACATAGTTAAGCAAGTTTCTGAAATATTTTTTCTTTACTTACTTTATTTATTTTCTTTATCCTTATCTCTTATTTCAACTCTTCTTATTTTACCGCTGATGGTTTTGGGAAGTTCCTTTACAAATTCAATTATTCTAGGATACTTGTACGGAGCGGTAACCTTTTTAACATGGTCTTGAAGCTCTTTTACAAGTTCATCGCTGGGTGTATAGTTTTTAGTAAGAACAACAGTGGCTTTAACCACCTGGCCCCTGATTGGGTCGGGAACAGCAGTAATTGCACACTCAAGAACTGCCGGATGCTCCAGTAGGGCACTTTCTACCTCAAAGGGTCCAATACGGTATCCCGAGCTCTTTATAACATCATCGGCCCTTCCGACAAACCAGTAATAACCGTCTTCATCGCGCCATGCCATATCTCCGGTGTAATATACTCCGTCATGCCATACCTTTTTCGTCAATTCCGCATCCCGGTAATATCCCATAAACATTCCTACAGGTTTGCCCTTGTCGGTCCTTATAACTACCTGGCCTTCTTCACCGACCTCGCAGGAATTGCCGTTTTCATCAAGCAAATCTATTACATAACCCGGTGCAGGCTTGCCCATGGAGCCTGGCTTTGGTGTCATCCAGGGGAAGATGCCCAAAGTAACGGTTAATTCTGTTTGACCGTAACCCTCCATCAGCTTTAATCCCGTTGCTTTATAAAACTGATTGTATACTTCAGGGTTTAGTGGCTCTCCTGCAACGGCACAATATTTGAGTTTGCTGAAATCATACTTTGTGAGGTCTTCTTTAATAAAGAACCTGTAAATTGTAGGTGGTGCACAGAAGGAAGTCACACCGTACTTGCATATGACATCCAGAAGCTCATGAGGAACAAATTTCTCATAATCATATACAAAAACAGCACTGCCGGCCAGCCACTGACCGTATATTTTTCCCCATACTGCTTTTGCCCAGCCTGTATCGGCAACAGTCAAATGAAGTCCGTCATCCATTACGCTTTGCCAATATTTAGCGGTGACAATATGCCCTAAAGGATATGTAAAATCGTGAGCTACCATTTTGGGCATACCGGTAGTACCGGAAGTGAAATAGAGGAGCATCATGTCGTCATTCGTCGGTGCGTCTTCACCGGTAGGTCTCTTAAATTCGGAGGATTCTTTATCAATTTCGCTGTTGAAGTTAAACCAACCTTCACGGTCTTTATTAATAAGTGCTTTAACTTTGACGGAAGGAGAATCCTTTAACGAATCCTCAATATGCTTAATTACTTCATCTTCAGCAACGCTGACTATCATTTTTATATCCGCAGCGTTGTTACGATAAATAATATCTTTTGCTGTCAAAAGATGTGTAGCGGGTATAGCTATTGCACCTATTTTATGAAGGGCAAGAATAGCAAACCAGAACTCATAACGTCTTTTTAAAATCAGCATTACGGGATCGCCTTTTTTAATTCCGGCCCTCTTGAAAAAGTTGGCAGCCTTGTTGCTGTATTCTTTCATCTGGGCAAAAGTGAAAGTAGCTTCATCCCCGTTTTCATCACACCAAACCATAGCTATCTTGTCGGGGTTTTTTGCGGCAATTTCATCTACAACATCATATGCAAAGTTGAAATTTTCCGGAATATTAATTTTGAAATTTTCAACAAAATCCTCATAAGAATCGAAATTTATTTTTGATATATACTTTTCTAACATTACTTTAAAACCTCCATTAAATTATTACAGCCAAAAATCTGGCAATCTTACCGTTTAATGCTTTCATTCCATGCTTTTCGCTCGAGTCAAAGAACAAGGAATCACCTTCATTGAGTATTATTTCATGACCGTTGATTAATACCTTTAATGTTCCTTCGATAACATAGTTGAATTCCTGACCGGGATGGGAATTGTAATGAATTTCATCGTTGGAATCCGGTTCAACGGTAACAAGAAACGGCTCCATTTTTTTGTTGATAAAATTGTATGCAAGACTTTTATACTTATAGTCTTTTCTTCTTTCCACGCTTACTCCCTTATCCTTTCTTACAACGGAGTATGTATGAAGCCTGGGAGCCTCACCGGTAAGAATTTCAGAAAGAGTAACATTAAATTTGTTTGCTATTTCGTATAAGAAGCTTACAGGAATGTCAACTTCACCACTTTCGTATTCTAAGTATGTTTCCTCGGAGATATTCAATTCCTTTGAAAGTGATTCAACACTAATACCTGAAATCTCTCTCAGTTCTTTAATTCTTTTACTGATTTGCCTAATTTGTTCAGACATGGAAACACCCTTTCTTTTAATATTTTTAGATTGCTTTTTATATTTAAAAATGCTTGTGCTTTTAAAACAAGATAACTAATCAACTGTCTATACTATTAATTTAACCTAAGTAATCCTAGTTTTTTTATACTGTTAATATCGTAGCATATATGGTACAAACATGTAAAGATAAAAGAGAGCAGTTTGATGCGGTTTTTTTAAAAAACTATTTATTTTTGTATAGCTTGTGGTATGATGTATTATATATTGTATTATGAAAACTTAGGTGTTTATCTATGCATAAGGTTGGGTTGAATCTATAATGGATAGAATTAAATCTGTAATTAATAAAATTCTTTGCTTTATTAGCCCCTATTGGCTTTTATTGTTTTACTTCTTGTTTTTATGCTTTAATGAGCTTATATATAAAATTCAAAGACTAAACGGAATAAATTCGGACTTCTTGTTCCCGGTACTGTTTTCAATTCCCTTTAGCATTCTTTTATTTGTAATAACCGGTATTTTACCGAAAAAGGTTGACAAATTTGTTTCAATAGGTTTAACTTCTTTTTTTGCGCTGGTCTATATGGTTCAGTTGATTTATTATCAAATATTCAGGGTACCTTTAAACATATTTTCCATTGTAGGTGCCGGTGATGCCATGCAGTTTGGAGATGTTGTGGTATCAACATTGCTTAAAAATATTATACCGCTGATTTTATTATGTATACCGCCTGTTACACTATCTATTCTTTATATTAAAAAATATCCTTGTCAGAAATTGAATCTTAAGTCAGCAGGCCTTTTTTTGACAGCTTTTATAATAACTTATCTGATTAGACTGCTTTGTATAAATATGACCGGTGACAGTCCGGTATCCCAACGTACTTTGTATTATAAAATGAATTCCATGGAATTGGCAGTTGATAAGCTTGGTCTTATGCCGGCAGTGCTTTTGGATATTAAGCAGCTTATATGGGAAACGGATGAGGAGGTATATGCCGACCATGACGTCGTTGATATTCCGGCAAACGGAAATGACAAAAACACCCCCGGTCATGAAAACGGTATTACGCATGATGTTATTAATACACCTACGCCGTCACCGGAAAGAACTGCAGAAATTATAAGCCCGACACCGTTCAATTTGATGAATATAGACTTTGAGGGTTTGATTAGTAATGAGAAGAACAAAAATATTCTGGCTATGCACAACTATTTTTCAGCGGTGCAGCCTACTCAGCAAAACGAGTATACAGGCATGTTTAAGGGATGTAACCTGATTTTTATTACGGCAGAGGCTTTTTCGTCCTATGCGGTTGACGAAAATATCACTCCGACGCTTTATAAAATGGCAAACAACGGTTTTGTATTTACCCAATTTTACAATCCTATATGGGGAGTAAGCACATCTGACGGAGAATATGTTGCCTGTACCGGCTTGATTCCCAAAAACGGTGTATGGAGTTTTTCAAGGTCCAGTAAGAATTATCTTCCTTTTGCTATGGGAAACCAATTTAAAAATCTAGGTTATGTCACAAAGGCCTATCACAATCATACTGCATCCTATTATGACCGCAAACTGTCACATCCCAATATGGGGTATGAGTTTTTTGCAATAGGAAGAGGACTGAAGATAAAAGAAACCTGGCCGGAATCGGATTTGGAAATGATGGAAGTGACATTACCGCAGTATATAGACAAGCAGCCTTTTCATGCGTACTATATGACTATCAGCGGGCATCTGCAGTATAATTTTGGGGGAAACTATATTGCAAGGAAGAATAAGGACTTTGTAAAGGATTTGACTTACAGTGATACTTCAAAAGCATATCTGGCATGTCAGAAGGAACTGGATTTGGCGTTGGAATATCTGGTTGAAGAGCTGGAAAAGGGAGGTATGCTGGATAAAACCGTATTTGTGTTAAGTGCCGACCATTATCCCTACGGATTGCCCAAAGAGAGTATTGATGAACTGGCAGGACACAAGGTTGAAGATAATTTTGAACTGTATAAAAGCACTTTGATTATTTGGAAAGAAGGTATGAAGCCTGTAAAAGTGGATAAGCCCTGCTCCAGTCTTGATATTATACCGACAATTTCCAACCTCTTCGGATTGGAATATGATTCAAGGCTCCTTATGGGGAGGGATATTCTTTCGGACAGTCCGCCACTTGTGATTTTTTACAACAAGAGCTGGATTACCGACAGGGCGTTCTATAACAGCAAAACCAATACCGTTACTTTTACCGACGGTTCGGAATATGACGAAGAGTATGTGAAACAGATACATCAAGTTGTGAAGGATAAGTTTAATTATTCTGCAAAGATCCTGGACACGGATTACTATAGGATAGTTTTTAACCCATCCTCACCGAACTAAAGAGCCTGTTAATATGACGAGGAAAGGGAGAGCAACCTTTCCCGCGAAGCGAGTTTTGCTCGACCCTGAGGAGTATTTAAAGGCTCTGGACTTGCGAAACAAAAGTTTCTGAAGCATTTTTCTTTACATTAATAATGCACCCTTATAACAATTAAGGTTTGATAATCTCAGATTATCATATTATAATGTATTGTGTGAAACTTAAAATGCTTGTAAAAAAGGTTTAATTTAAGCCTGATTATTTACTTAAGTATTTAGAAATACAGTCAAATTATTTTGAAAGAGGTATGTATATGGAAAAAGTAGTAAGAAGGGTTTTTGTCGAAAAGAAAAAGGGATTTGATGTTGAAGCCCAAAGTCTATACCGCGATTTAAAATACAACCTTGGAATAAGCGGACTTACGGGCGTTAGAATAATTAACAGGTATGATGTGGAAGGAATATCGGATGAAGAATATGAGAATTCAAAGAAGACCATATTCTCCGAGCCTCCGGTAGACGAGGTGTTTGACGAGGATATATATATAGATGCCAAAGACAAGATGATCGCTATAGAGTATTTACCCGGGCAGTATGACCAGAGGGCTGATTCTGCTTCCCAGTGTGTTCAGATTTTGACTTGCGGCGAAATGCCTCAAACCAGGGTTGCAAAGCTTGTAGTGCTTCAGGGTGAGGTTTCGCAGGAGGAATATGAAAAGGTAAAAAACTATTTGATAAACCCTATCGAATCTCAGGAAGCATCGCTTATTAAGCCTTCCACCCTGGATGTGGAAGTAAATATGCCCGAGGATGTCAAGGTTATCGACGGTTTTATTGACATGTCCCGGGATGAGCTTAAGGCTTTTATGGATGATATGGGATTTGCCATGTCTCTTGAGGACCTGGAATTTTGCCAGCAGTATTTCAGGGATGAGGAAAAGAGAAATCCAACGGTTACCGAAATAAGAGTTATTGACACCTATTGGTCCGACCACTGCCGTCATACCACTTTCCTTACCAGTATTGAAGGGGTGGATATTGAAGACGGTAAATATACTGCTCCTTTGAAAGATGCTTACAAGAGCTATCTTGAATCCAGGAAATTTGTTTACGGTGACAAAAATAAGGACGTTTGCCTTATGGACATTGCCGTAATTGCCATGAAGGAGCTGAAAAAAAGAGGAAAGCTTGAGGACTTGGATGAGTCTGATGAGATAAATGCATGCAGCATTGTGGTTAATGTTGATGTAGACGGAAGAAATGAGGAATGGGTGGTAATGTTCAAAAATGAGACCCATAACCACCCCACGGAAATAGAGCCTTTCGGAGGTGCGGCTACCTGCCTTGGCGGAGCCATAAGAGATCCTCTTTCCGGAAGGTCTTATGTGTATCAGGCTATGAGGGTTACAGGGAGCGGCGACCCGAGAACCAGGATTGAAGATACGCTTCCGGGAAAGCTGCCCCAGAGGAAAATAACCACGGGAGCTGCTCAGGGCTATAGCTCTTACGGAAATCAGATCGGTCTTTCCACAGGGCAAGTAGCAGAGATTTATGACGAGGATTTTGTGGCTAAGAGAATGGAAATCGGTGCGGTAATCGGTGCTGCTCCGAAAAAGAATATAAAAAGGGAAAAACCTATAAGCAGTGATGTAATAATTCTGTTAGGAGGAAGGACAGGCCGGGATGGCTGCGGTGGTGCTACCGGCTCTTCAAAGGAACACACCGAAGAATCTCTGCTTACCTGCGGTGCTGAGGTACAGAAGGGTAATCCTCCCACGGAGAGAAAGATTCAGAGGCTGTTTAGAAAGCCTGAGGTTAGCATTATGATCAAAAAGTGCAATGACTTCGGAGCCGGGGGAGTGTCTGTTGCCATAGGTGAATTGGCCGAAGGACTTAAAATAAACTTAGATGCCGTACCCAAAAAGTACGAGGGTCTTGACGGAACTGAGCTTGCCATTTCGGAATCCCAGGAGAGAATGGCGGTAGTGGTGTCCAAGGATAATGTGGATGCTTTCATTAAAGCGGCAAGGGAAGAAAACCTTGAAGCTACACCGGTTGCTGAAGTGACAGAGGAAAAAAGACTTGTTATGTACTGGAGAGGCAAAACCATTGTAAGTATTAAAAGAGAGTTTTTAGATACCAACGGTGTAAAGCAGAGATCCAGGGTGGAAGTTACGGCACCTTCCGAGGATGAATATTATTTTGGAAAACTGCCCGTGGAGGTTGGCAATTGCTTGGACAACCTTTCCGAGGCCTGGATTAATAATTTGCAGAGACTTAATGTATGCAGCCAAAAAGGGCTTGTGGAGAGGTTTGACAGCACCATCGGTGCAGGAACGGTGTTAATGCCTTTCGGAGGCAAATATCAATTGAGCCCTTCCGAGGGAATGGTTGCAAAAATACCGGTTTTAGACGGTGATACCAATACGGGAACGGTCATGACTTTTGGATACAATCCGCTAATCGGCAAGTGGAGTCCGTTCCATGGAGCCATGTTTGCTGTATTGGAATCCGTAGCAAAAGTTGTTGCAATGGGCGGTGATTACAGAAAAATCCGGTTAACCCTTCAGGAGTATTTTGAGAAGCTGGGTAAGGATCCCAAAAAGTGGGGCAAGCCCTTCAGTGCACTTTTGGGAGCATATTATACCCAGATGAAGCTGGGGATACCGGCTATTGGCGGAAAGGACAGCATGTCCGGAACCTTTAAGGATATGAATGTGCCTCCGACACTGGTTTCTTTCGCTGTAACCGCAATGGATGTGAATAATACGGTGTCTACCGAGTTCAAGAGATCGGGAAGCAAGGTTGTTTTGGTACCCTTAAAGATTGATGATAACGGAGTACCCGATTTTGAACAGCTTGACAGAAATTATACCGCCATCTATGAAATAATAGGGAAAGGTAAAGTACTGGCGGCACATACCGTAAGATTCGGCGGTATAGCAGAAGCGATAAGTAAAATGTGTTTCGGAAACATGATAGGCTTTAAATTTGAAGACTCTGTTGATGCTAAAAAGCTTTTTGAGCCTATGTATGGGTCAATAGTGCTTGAGATAGACGCAAAAGAGAATTTGGAAGATATATTCGGTACGGTAGAGTTTAAGGTTCTTGGAGTGACTCAAGAGAAGCCGTCGATTGATGTTAATGGGGAGAGTCTTGACTTAAATGTGCTTTGCAGTAAATGGCAGGAACCTTTGGAGAAAATTTTCCCCACTAAGGTTGAACAGCCAGAAGCTACACCAAATCAATATGAGTATAAAGAACGAAACAATAAAAAGCCGGCGGTTTCTGTGGCAAAACCGAGGGTGTTTATACCCGTATTCCCCGGAACCAATTGCGAATATGACACTGCAAAAGCTTTTGAAAGAGCCGGAGGACAGGTGGATATTTTTGTTATTAAAAACCTGTCTTCAAAGGAAATAGACGAATCTATTGATGAGATGGCAAAGAGGATTGAAAAATCACAAATTGTTATGATACCCGGAGGATTCAGCGGAGGAGATGAGCCGGACGGTTCTGGAAAGTTTATTGCTACCGCATTTAGAAATCCCAGGGTTAAGGAAGCGGTAATGAAACTGTTAAACCAGAGAGACGGACTTATGCTGGGAATATGCAACGGATTTCAGGCATTGATTAAACTCGGGCTGGTACCTTACGGAGAGATAAGGGATTTAAATGAGGACAGTCCTACACTTACGTTTAACACCATTGGCCGACATGTTTCCTGTATGGTCAATACCAAGGTAACTTCGGTACTATCGCCATGGTTTAGCAATGTTAAGGTTGGAGATGTTCATACCATTGCCGTATCCCACGGTGAGGGTAGATTTGTTGCAAGCAAAGAATTGTTGGAAACTATGGCAAAGAACGGGCAGATTGCAACCCAATATGTTGACCTTGACAATAAAGCAACCTATGATATCAGGTTTAATCCCAACGGTTCCTTTGATGCTATAGAAGGAATAACCAGTCCTGACGGAAGAGTGTTGGGTAAAATGGGACACTCGGAGAGAATAGGAAGAAATGTGGCTAAAAATGTACCCGGTGAAAAGGATCAAAAAATATTTGAAGCAGGTATTAATTATTTTAAATAATAAATGTACTGACAATATATAAATTTTTGTTTATTGTTTTGTAAATTATATGATATAATCGAATTGCGCGATATTGAAAATTGTGAACACGGTTAGGGGTGAACTGATGAGTTAGTGAATAATAAATTATAGTTTGTGTTAATAGATTGTTTATAGTTTAGACACAAATATTGCAAGATTTATGTGTTATAATAAGTTTTATTGAAAAATAATTGATAAAGGATGAATCGAGATGAAAAAGCTTAGAGGGATTATTATCGTTGTATGTTTAGTTGTATTAATAGTTGCCGGTGTAACGGCCGGGGCCTACTTTGTTTTAAGGCCTAAATATCTGGAAGAAGAGAGAGCAAAGCTTTTGTTTAAGGGACCTTCAGCATTGTCGGATAAGCAGGCAAGTGTTGTGGTAGCTGAAGTAAACGGAGAAGCAATTACCTATAAAGATTTCTTTAACCAATTGTACCCGTATTTTCAGCAAACATCCTATTCGTTTGGTATAACTCAAGACAATATTAACAGCGAGGCGAACAAGGAAATAATAAGGAGTTTCAAAACTGATGTTTTAGATTCAGTGATTAAGCAAAGACTTGCAGTGCAAAAAGCTGCGGAACAAGGTTTTACATTGTCGGATGAATATATTAAGAAAGCTACCGATCAAATGATTACAGCAGTTTCACAAGAGCTGCAAAGCACTGATACTTCGGAAAATACGGATAAAGATTACAGACAAGAGGCAATGAAAACAATTGAGGCTGAAGCTGCAACTTACGGAATGACAGCTGACGAGTACTATAAAGAATATGCTCAATATTTGCTTATTACAGATTTTCTTGACCATCTTACAAAAGATGTTGAGGCTACAGATGAGGATATTAAAAAATACTATAATGAACAACTGGCAATACAGCAAAGCAATCCTGAACAAGCGGATTACGCTGATGTGGTTTTGGTGAAGACCGGAGGTACAAGGGTAAAACATATATTGATTTCTTTGCCGCAGGAAGAACAGGATGAGTATAGAAGACTTTTGGATGCGAACAAAGAGGACGAGGCCGAGAAGTATCTTCAGGAAAGGCTTGAGGCAATAAAACCGAAGGCACAGGAAGTGTTGGATAAGGTTAACAGCGGCGGTGACTTTGAAGAACTTTTGGAGCAATACGGGGAAGACCAGGGCATGAAAAGTGACCTATATAAGGATGGCTATTTTGTAACCGGAAACGGTGAGTTTATTTCATCCTTTGAAGAAACTTCACTGGCTTTAAAAGAAGGCGAAGTATCGGGACTTGTACCCGGACCGTACGGTTATCATATTATAAAAGCATATGAAGTTGTTGAAGAAGGGGCATATGCTCTTGAGGAAAAGCGGGATGAGATAAAGAATTTTCTAGATAACCAACAAAAATCAGTTTATATTGATAATAAAATGACAGAGTGGATGGCAGCTTCCAAAATAACCAAGTATGAAGACAGGCTGTAATTAAAATCAGCGGAAGCTTTGTTAAATGGAGCTATGGAGAGGCTCTTAAAAAAGCTTTATTAACTTTACCTTATTATATATTTGCCGGTATTATTGAGTTTTCTCAAAAAATTCAATAATACCGGCAATAATTTATTAATCGGGATTTGTCTTGTTGCAAAATAAAACAGTACACATTTTAAAAAGTGAAAAATGAGGGAAACTTTAGTTTGCCCAATGTTTTTCACAGCATTAAAGTATATATGTCTTGAAAATAAAATATTATAATTCAGGACCATTAATAGAAATTGGAAGATGTAAATAATGAGATTTTATGTTGTTAAAGTCAATGCCCTGCTTAAGTGCACTGTTCTTGCGGCTATAGTGTTATTGGCTGCATTAATTGTCTATTTTTCTGAAGGAGAGGTTACGGCAGTATTTCAACAAAAAAGAGATCTTCCCATTTATTCTGTGGATTACCCGGAGAAAAAGGTTGCGTTAACTTTTGATTGTGCCTGGGGGAGTGAGGATATACCACAGATACTCAACACCCTAAAGGAACATGATGTTAAGGCATCTTTTTTTATGATAGGTGTATGGGCGGAAAAGAACCCCGAAGCAGTAAAAATGATAGCCGAGCATGGGCATGATGTGGCAAATCATTCTTATTCACATTTTAGAATGGGAAGTATTGATAATGGGAAGATTAGAACGGAGATAATTAAGTGTGACAGTGTTTTAGAGAAGCTAACGGGAAAAAAGGTTGAGTTGTTCAGAGCCCCCTATGGGGATTATAACAACAATGTTGTAAGAATTGCTAAAGAATTAAACCATTTTACCATTCAATGGGATGTGGATTCTCTGGACTGGAGGCCGGGTATCAAGCCAGAGGAGATTAAAAGCCGTGTATTGAAAAACGTAAAGAACGGGTCAATTTTATTGTTTCATAATGACACGCCCCATACTGCCAAAATACTTCCCGGTATAATAACTGCTTTAAAAGACAGAGGCTATGGTTTTATTCCTGTATCGGAACTGATATATAGAGAAAATTACGAGATTGACCATACCGGAAGACAAATAAGAAAAAATTAATTATATATACAATATATTTTTTGCCTAAAAATTTACTTTTATATAAAGTGTTATAATTCCTCTACATAAAATTTATAAAAAGGGTACATTATAAACTTAAGCTATCAAAAGAAATGGGGTTGAATTGGTGCTGATAACAGGTATAATTGGGCAAGATGACAAGGAAAAAACAGCTGGCTTAATTAGTTCCATATTACAAAATTCTGAAAAAAGAATAAGTATTCTTGATTCAAAGAACTTGTCCAGCCTGAACGTTAAGCAGGTTAAGAGTTATCTGGCTGAGCTTGAGAAAAATAATATCGACATACTTATATTAAAGGTTGATTTGTCCGACATCAAAAGTGAAATTTATGATTTTTTAAGATTTGATATTATTGTTTTTACCGATAAAGCCGATGAAATAAGTGGACATGATAACCAACTTCATATGGAATTAATGAGAAAAGCGTTTTCATTGTTAAACGAGAAGGGAATAGCGATAGTGAACGCTGATGATAATAATTTAAGCCAGTTTTTTCAAGGGATAAAGCATTATATTGTCACCTACGGTTTTAACCTGAAAGCCAGTATTACAACATCAAGCATTGGAGACCTCGTAACAAAAGACAATATTTTATGCTGCCTGCAAAGGCGAATTCATACAAAAAACGGAACGGTAATCGAACCCCAGGAGTTTAAGGTGAAGACCGACATTGAAGGCGTTGATCCCAATAATGTTTTGGCTGCCGCTACTTTTGCCTTAATAAACGGCATTGACTTGAATGAGATTAAAAATTAGTTTTAAGCAGGATACCAATGAGAAAAAGTACTTTCGGGGATTTTCAAGTTAAAAAATATATAATATAATATTAATTAGTTTTATTAAATACTGGGTATTTAGCAAAGAAGTGCATTTTAGCGTTTTGCTTAAAGAAAGATTTGGTACTGAAAAATTAGTATAAGTTATTATAGGTGCATTGATAAAGAGGAGGTCTTCTGAAAGAATGCATACATCCGCACCGGATTCCTTTCTTCAGGAATGTTTGATTGATTATTGATTTTTATTGACGGTATATTTATATAAAAAATTTAGTTTATTTCAGAAAATAGCTATAAAAATGGCTAATGTAGTAATAAATTAATTCTAAAAGGCGTCTTATATGAATAAACATTACATTAGATAAATTTATGGATATACGTAAGAAGCCTAAGAGAGGAGTGTGGGGGTCGGATGGTCGGAAACATCATTGAGAACAACATGGTGACCATTTCCGGTAAAATAGTATCAGAAACAGAATTCAGTCATGAGGTTTATGGTGAGGGGTTTTATACTTTCACTATGGAAGTACCTAGACTAAGCGAAAGCTATGACAGAATTGTTGTCACTGTTTCAGAAAGATTGGTATCAAGGGAAAAGCTAGTTATTGGCGAATTTATTGAGGTCGAGGGTCAATTCCGTTCGTACAATAATTATAACAATGACTCGGGAAGCAAGCTCGTTCTCACGGTATTTGCCAGAGAGGTTAACTTTTTAGAGGATGACAGGAAGGTCAGAAATCCCAATCAGATTTTTTTGAACGGATTTATATGTAAAAAGCCAATATACAGGACGACTCCTTTCGGTAGGGAGATTACGGATATATTATTGGCAGTCAACAGGCCATATAATAAATCGGATTACATACCCTGTATTTGTTGGGGTAGAAATGCCAGGTATGCATCAGGGCTTGAGGTGGGAGATAATATTAAGATTTGGGGAAGGATACAGAGCCGTGAATACCAGAAAAAGCTGGAAAACGGTGAAGTTGCTACAAAAGTAGCTTACGAGGTATCGGTTTCCAAAATGGAAGTTTGCTCTTCTGAAAAAATCGAACGCTCGACTGATGAGGTGGATTCTTAAGAGTTTATAGGATATCCTGTTGATTTATTATAAGGTGGCTGCCGGACAGACCACCTTAAGTTTATTTTAAGGATTGTATTATATGGTAAAAAGAGGAGCCCGTTACTGCATAGCTTATATAGAGGGATTGATTTTTCTTAAGTGGTGATGAATTTGTGAAAAAGAGGATTAATTTTTTTGCTTTTGGAATTCTATTTGCTTTTATATTTTCTTCATGTAATTACTCCGATAGGGATTCATATGAGTCAACGGATTATATAATGGGGACGGTAGTGATTCAAAGAATATACCATAAGGAAGCGGAAAAGATCGGTGAGAAGGTAAAGAAAAGAATTGCTGAAATTGAAGCGAAAATGACCATAAACAAGCCCGGGGGAGAAATAAATGCTCTGAATGATACTTCGGGTAAAGATTATGTAGTGCTTGGAGACGATACGCTTTATGTGCTGGACAAGGCCAGGCATTTTTCGGATATCAGCAATGGAGCCTTTGATGTTACTATAGGGCCGCTTGTTAAAGCATGGGGAATATGGTCGGATAACCCTAGAATACCTCAAAAGAGTGAAATCGACGAGCTTTTGGAGCTGGTCGATTATAAAGATGTTTTGATTGATAAGGATAATTCCAGGGCAATGCTGAAAAAAACCGGACAAGTTGTGGATCTGGGAGGAATTGCGAAAGGATATGCCGCTGATGAAGCTATAAATATTTATAAAGAAAACGGAGTGGAGTCTGCATTTATCAGTATGGGAGGAAATGTTGCGGTACTGGGAGGCAAACCCGACGGCAGCCCATGGAGGATCGGCATACGAAATCCGAAGGGATCGCAAGGATCATACATCGGTATTCTCAGCGTGAAGGATAAAACAGTGGTCAGTTCGGGAGAATATGAAAGGTTTTTTGAGAAGGATGGTGTGAGATATCATCATATTTTGGATCCTAAGACAGGTTATCCTGCAGAATCCGATCTTACCGGGGTTACAATTGTTTCAGACCTTTCAATAGATGCGGATGCCCTTTCGACGGCAACTTTTGTATTAGGCTTGGAGGAAGGTATGAGATTTATTGAGGGACTTGACGGGGTTGAGGCGGTATTTATTACAAAGGATGATAAAATATATATAACCGGCGGATTAAAGAACATTTTTGAGTTTAAGGATGAGAGTAAGGAATTTGAATATGTTGAAAAAAGGTGATTTATTTATTGTTTTAATTGTTATAATAATGATAGCGGTGTCTTTTGTCGGTGTCTCAATCTTTAGAGGACGGGAAGATGATGGGCATAAGACGGCATTAATAATCCGGGACGGCAAAGAGATCAGAAGAATTGATCTCGACGCTGTTGATGAGCCAATAGAGATTACGGTTGATGGAGATTACAACAATACAATAATCGCGGAAAAAGGGCGAATAAGGTTTATGGAAGCTGACTGTCCCGATAAGGTGTGTGTTGATACGGGATGGCTTTATAAAACCGGAGACATGGCAGTGTGTCTTCCCAATAAAGTTATGATAAAAATTGAAGGAAAATCTCAAGACATAGATATTGTAACTTACTAGATAAAAACATAAATGAACGGGGTAAAAAGTGAGCGGTGTAAAAAAGATTGTTTTGCTTGGATTGTTGATTTCGCAGGCATTAGTTTTATCGATAATTGAATCGTGGATACCTATACCCATGCCTGTACCCGGAGTGAAGCTTGGTCTTGCCAATATTATAACTGTTACGGTAATTGTTTTTTTTGGATTTAGAGAGGCTTTGACGGTAATGACTATTAAGTGCGTTTTATCCTCTATATTCGGAGGAGGAGGCTGGATGCTCTTTTTATTCAGCTTTTCCGGAGGATTGTTAAGTACCGTGGTTATGTCGGGGTTATATAAAGCAGGACGGGACAAATTCAGTATTATCGGAATAAGTATAGCCGGGGCAATATCCCATAATATCGGGCAATTATTGGTGGCGGCTTTTTTCATGCAGGACTTGGCTGTGGCGTTCTTTCTTCCTTTACTGCTTGTTTCGGGCTGTATAATGGGTTTTTTCGTAGGAGTTATTAGTAGTTTCTTGATAAATGCATTAAAAAATACAAAATTGTATTAATGTGATAGATCAGAACCTGCAAAACCCCGAAATACACATATTTTGGAAGTAAGCAGAGTATTAAGTAAATATAATATATTAAGTAAATATAATATTAATAAAATAGGCTTGAAAACCTTAGAAATTTATATTATCGTATAATTATAGAGTAAAATACAAAGAAGGGATAGATGCTGATGATTAAGGTAATTTGTGGAAAAAAAGGCGTGGGAAAAACAAGGGCACTTGTGGATTCTGCCAACAGTTTTCTTGCTTCAGCTTCGGGCGACATCGTTTTTATTAGCGGAAAAAAGCAGTTAATGCACGATTTAAGTCATAAGATTCGATTAATAAACTTGTATGAATTTCCGGTCAACATCAGCAGTTCCTGTACTTTTCTGGGTTTTATCTGCGGTATAATTTCTGCGAATTACGACATTAAGGAGATGTATATCGACGATCTTGTGAGCATTGTCAAAAATAATCCCGATGCGTTGAGGGAGATGTTTGACGGCATGAAAGAAATCTCAGAAAAATTTAATATCGATTTCCATGTTTCAATTGAAGGGGATCCCGATTCCATGCCGGATTTTGTGAAGGAGTGTTATTAAAGGCTGGAAGAGGGATTTGTTTTTTATCATTAAAAATGATAAAACAGAATCAGTTTTAAGCCGGATAGATGTAAAAAATTTATCCGGCTATTTTGATGTAAAAATTCCAGCTGTTATATTGAGGTTCTTGTATGGAAGTAGAGAGGAAAACTCATTAATTGGTTCCGGATATGATGATATAGGTTTGGATGAACGGTAATTATGTGTGATTATAAATAAAGTTTCCCTGTTTTATTTTAATTGGGGAACTTTTATTTGATTTACCGACAATGTAATTGTTATAATATATTAATACCATTGAGTTACGGATTTAAAATAAAAAATAAAAAAGGTGCAATAATGAGAAACATTGCTTCTGTCGTAATAAAAAACTCAACAAGGAAATTCGATAAGGAATACCATTATATAATCCCCGATGAGTACATTGATAAAGTGGTTCCTGGGGTTAGGGTTATTGTGCCCTTCGGCAAGTCAAACAGGCTGATGGAGGCATATGTTCTCGATACATGCGAAAAGGCGGATGTGACGGAGCTTAAAGAGATAGACAGGGTTCTGGATGAAAAGCCTGTTCTGAATAATAACTTGATAAAGCTGGCACAATGGATGAAGCACAGGTATATCTGTACCTATTCCGATGCAATTAAGTGCATGATTCCGTCGGGGATAGGCGTTAGCAGTACAAAAATAATTAAGCTTAAAAAAAGCGAGGGCATGCTCAAGGGCACTAAAAAAAAGATAGTAGACTGTTTGTGTGAACATCAAGGGGAAATGGATTTTGAGGAACTGAAAAGCCTGACAAGAGCAAAAAACTTGTCCAGGCAAATAGATAGCCTTGTTAGTGAAGGTTATATAGAGGTTTTGGAAGAGTTTGCAGCCCGGGTCAGGGAGAAGCAAATAAAGGCCGCATACCTCATAAAGCCTGAGGACGAAGTGATTTATGACATAGAAAGCAATAAAGTTAAAAACATAAAGCAGATACGGGTTCTTGAGATGCTTATTGAAAACGAATATATTGCCGTCAATGACATAATAAAGTTTGTGGGCATTTACCGTGGGGGATTGGAAACCCTTAAGAAGCTGGGGTATATTGAGTTTATGGATGTAGAAATAACCCGGGATCCTGTAGGGGACAAAAGCTATGAAAAAACCCGCCCATTGGATCTGACCCCGGATCAGCGGAGTGTTTATGACCGGGTTACGAGGATGCTGGACTCGGGAAGCTTTAATGAGGTATTGCTCCACGGCGTTACCGGAAGCGGGAAAACCGAAGTGTATCTTCAATTGATAGACCATTGTATAAAAATGGGGAAACAGGCTATTGTGCTGGTTCCGGAGATATCCCTGACTCCCCAGATGGTTGAACGGTTTAAGGGCAGGTTTGGTGACGATGTTGCTGTAATACACAGCAGGCTTTCTTTGGGAGAAAGGTACGATCAGTGGAGGCTCATTAGGGACGGAAAAACCAAGGTTGTGGTAGGGGCAAGGTCCGCTGTATTTGCACCTTTGAAAAATCCCGGACTTATAATAATTGATGAAGAGCATGAAAATTCGTACAAATCTGAAATTGTGCCCAAATACCATGCTGCCGATGTTGCAAGACAGCGTTGCTTATATGAAAACGCCGTTTTATTGCATGGCTCGGCAACTCCCTCGGTTGAGACTTATTATAGGGCTGAAAACGGAGAGATTGAGCTTCTTGAAATGACCAAAAGGGCCAATAATATGCTTCTTCCCAAGGTAGAGGTTGTGGATATGCGGGCGGAATTGAATAACGGCAACCGGTCGGTGTTCAGTGAAAGGCTGAAAGCCGAGATTACAGATAATATCAACAAGGGAGAGCAGACCATTGTCTTTTTAAACAGGAGGGGATATGCATCCTTTGTATTGTGCAGAAATTGCGGCTATGTTTTAAAATGTCCTTATTGTAATGTTTCTTTGACCTATCATTCTCATGAAGAAAGGGTTATCTGCCACTACTGCGGTTTTACCGTTAAAAACCCTGCAGTATGTCCTAAATGCAAGAGCAATCACATAAGAAATTTCGGTACGGGAACGCAAAAGGTCGAAGAGGAGATAAAAAAGCAGTTTGAAAATTGCACTGCCATAAGGATGGATATGGACACTACGACGGGAAAGAATTCTCATGAAGAAATATTGAGAAAATTTCGTGAGGAAAATATAAATATTATGGTGGGTACTCAAATGATTGCGAAAGGGCATGACTTTCCCAAGGTTACTTTGGTGGGAGTACTTGCTGCGGACAGTATTTTAAATACCGGGGATTTTAAAGCAACGGAGCGCACATTTCAGCTGATTACACAGGTTTCAGGAAGGGCAGGAAGAGGAGAGCTTCCGGGGAGGGTAATAATTCAGACGTATAACACTGAAAACTATAGCATTGTATGTGCCTGCAACCAAGACTATAAATCCTTCTACGATAAGGAAATACTTGTAAGAAAGCAACTGGATTATCCTCCGTTTACCAATATTGCTTCCGTATTGCTAAGCGGAGTAAATGACAAAATGGTTCTAAGCAGAGCGGTTTTTGTAAAGAATGAAATCAATAAATATATAGAAGGACTGAACGTTTCGGCGCAGGTTTTGGGCCCATCGAGAGCACCATTGTCGAAGATTAGAAACAAATACAGATGGAGAATAGTTATAAAGTGCAAAGAATTAGATAAACTTATAAATGTATTGACAAACATTACGGACGGTTATTATTCCGGCAGCGGAAATAATTCTGTCGCTCTGAGTGTGGATATAAATCCTGTCAATATGTTATAATACATTTATATCTGATAGTGAAAAAAGAACATGGGGGAATAGAATAATGGCTATAAGGATAATAAGAGAAGAAGGGGACGAGGTTCTTAGAAAGAAGTCGAAAGAAGTGGATGTAATAGACGATAAAATTAAAACACTTTTAAGCGATATGGCTGAAACTATGTATGCTGCCAATGGAGTAGGTTTGGCAGCACCGCAGGTGGGTATTTTGAAAAGAGTGGTCGTTATCGATGTGGGAGAGGGCCTTATGGAGCTGATAAACCCTGTTATTGTAAAACAGGAAGGGGAACAGACTGAGGTGGAAGGATGCCTTAGCATACCGGGAGTTGCCGGTGAGGTTAAAAGACCTGCGAAGGTATTGGTGGAGGCCTTAAATCGTGACGGAGAAAAAATCAAGGTAGAGGGTCAGGGACTTCTTGCAGTGGCGCTTTGCCATGAAATCGACCACCTGGATGGGATATTGTTTATTGACAAGGTTATAAGGTTTATTGACAGGAATGAAAAGGATAATGAATGATTAATTTTTGTATTGATGAGGTGACAGCTTTGAGGATAGTATTTATGGGGACACCGGAGTTTGCACTTCCAAGCCTCCAAATGCTTGTAAATGAAGGGTATGATATTGCGGCGGTTGTAACCCAGCCTGACAAACCCAAGGGCAGGGGAAAGAAGGCTTCGATGCCTCCGGTAAAGGAGTATGCAATTAACAATAATATCAATGTTTTACAGCCTGAAAAGGTAAAGACGCAGGAATTTGTTGAAACCATGAAAGAATTGAAGCCGGATTTGATGGTTACCTGTGCTTATGGTAAAATTTTACCAAAGGATATTTTGGATATTCCTCCCTATGGTTGTATAAATGTTCATGGATCCCTTCTTCCGAAATATAGGGGTGCGGCTCCGATTCAATGGGCGATAATCAACGGTGAGAAGACCAGCGGAATTACAACAATGTTTACCGATGTGGGTATGGACACGGGAGATATGCTTTTAAAGGCAGAAATAGAGATTCCTGACGATATGACGGCCGGTCAGCTGCATGACCGACTGGCAGTATTGGGGGCAGATGTTTTAAAAGACACGCTTTTGGAGATTAAAAACGGAACGCTCCGCCGCATTCCTCAAAAGGAGGAGGAGGCTACATACGCACCTATGCTGAGTAAAGCAGACGGCTGCATTGATTGGTCAAAATCTTCAAGAGAGATTCATAATCTTGTCCGGGGAACAAATCCCTGGCCGGGTGCCTTTACCCAGTATGAGGGCAAAATGATGAAGGTTTGGGCTACTTCGGTATTTAATGAAGAGAAGCACGATAAAAAGCCCGGGACTATTGTAAAAGTTGAGAGAGAAAGAATAATTGTTGCCTGCGGCTTGGGAATGGTTGAGGTGAAAGAGGTCCAATTTGAATCATGCAAGAGGTTGTGTATAGGGGATTTTATTTGCGGACACAGGATGGACGAAGGTGAAATCCTTGGATAATCCTATTAAGAGGTTTGCTTCCCTGACGGGAAAGATAGTTGTTTTGTTCTTGTTGATTTTAATAATTTTTGGATTCTTGTATAATTACTCAACAATTAAGACATATAATTTGATATTATTTATTTTAATTTTGCTCACAATAGTATTAATGTTATATTATTCGGTTTTATCTCTGGCGGTAATTTACGTTTATAAGCACAGAGACGCGGGAAAATTGATACTTTATATAGCGAGAGTAGGTTTAAAAGTTCTTCTTCCCCAGATTATTTTTTTTGAGGGGATGCATAAGAGCAATAAAGACAGCATAAGAAAGTTTTATGTGGAATTAAACAATATATTGGTGAGTAAAACGGGCAGCAAATTTGCCCCTGAAGATATATTGGTACTATTGCCCCATTGTTTACAGTATTCCGAATGTGGGTATAAAATTACAAACGATGTTCAAAACTGTAAGAGATGTGGCAGGTGCTCCATCGGCAAAATAATTGAGTACTGTAACGAAAGAAGCGTAAAGGTGCATGTGGTTACAGGGGGAACGGCCGCAAGAAACATTGCCTCAAAGTATAGACCTAAGGCTATTATTGCTGTAGCCTGTGAAAGGGATTTGAGCAGCGGTATTGCCGATGTGGGTAAAATACCGGTCATCGGAATAATTAATGACAGACCCAACGGACCGTGTTATAATACTCTTGTAAATATTGATGAATTCAATAAAAAACTTGATGATATTATATTTGAATAAAATAACCTAAAAAAAGGAGGTATTGTATATGTACTTCGATATTTATTACTTGATTTTAATTGTTCCGGCGCTTATTTTGTCCATATATGCCCAAATAAAAGTAAAAAGTGCCTTTAATAAATACAGCCGCATCCGCAACACCAGCGGTATGACCGGTGCAGATGTTGCAAGGGTGATTCTTGACAGAAGCGGACTTTATGATGTAAGAATCGAGAGGATTGCCGGCGATCTTACGGACCACTATGATCCGAGAACAAAGGTTGTAAGACTTTCCCAGTCGGTTTACGGCAGTAACTCTATTGCTGCCTTGGGTGTTGCAGCCCATGAAACCGGGCATGCCATTCAACACAGTGAAAGTTATGGGCCTTTGGTTTTAAGAAGTACTTTGGTACCGGTGGCACAGATAGGGTCATCCCTTGGTGTACCTCTTGCTATGCTTGGGTTGATTTTCAGTTTTCCGTTCCTTGTTAATGTGGGCATTATATTGTTTTCGTTGGCGGTGGCATTTTATATAATTACTCTGCCGGTGGAGCTAAATGCCAGTAGCAGAGCTATTCGCACCCTTGAAGATACCGGTATTTTGAATTATAACGAAATTGATCCGGCAAAGAAAGTGTTAAGAGCTGCGGCTATGACCTATGTTGCTTCTGCAGCTGTTGCTGTCGCAAACCTTTTGCGTCTGATTTTAATTTCGAGAAACAGAGATTAAGGCTATGATGGTGGATAAAGCAAGAGAAACGGCGTTAAAAATACTGTATGATATAAATGACAAGGGAGCATATTCCAATATCTCCCTAAATAAGTATTTAAATGATCAGGAGCTTCGGGATATAGACCGGAGCTTTATCACTGATATTGTTTACGGTACGATGAACAGAAGGCTTACCGTTGATTATTTTATTGAAAAATATTCTTCAATTAAGATTAAAAAGCTTTCACCCTGGATATTGAACATTTTAAGGATGGGTATTTATCAATTGCTTTTTACCGACAGGATACCGGTATCCGCTGCATGCAATGAAAGCGTCAGGCTTGCCAAAAAGTATGGGCATATGGCCAGCAGCAAATATGTAAATGCCGTTTTAAGAAATATTGCAAGAAACAAAGATAACCTGCCGTATCCCGACAAAGACAGTGATCTTTTGACTTATCTTTCGGTAAAATATTCTCATCCCCAATGGATGGTGGAAGAGTGGTTGAAACGCTTTGGAGAAGAGTTTACGGAAGAGCTTTTGAAGGCAAATAACAGTATACCTCTTTTTACGGTAAGGGTAAACACGTTAAAAATTTCCAAAGACAGTCTTGCAGAGATATTGGAGAAAGACGGGTTTGAAATAGAGAACGGTAAGTATCTTGAGGAAGCATTGATAATAAAAAACCCGGTTTCGGTTCAGAAGATGGAGGCGTTTAAAAAGGGATATTTTCAGGTACAGGACGAGAGCTCCATGCTGGTGGCAAAGGTGTTGGACCCAAAACCGGGGGAAACCGTTTTGGATGTTTGCAGTGCTCCGGGAGGTAAATCGACCCACATAGCACAGCTTATGAATAATAAGGGTACAGTTATATCCCGCGATATTCATGAGCACAAAATCAAACTGATTGATGAGGCTAAAAAACGGTTGGGTTTGGATATAATCAAAACAGAGGTCTTTGATGCTGTAACCTTGGATGACGGATTAATTGAAAAAGCCGACCGGGTTTTGGTGGATGCTCCGTGTACCGGGTTGGGTATAATAAGAAGAAAACCGGATATCAAATGGTCAAGAAATTCAGGGGATAAAAAAGAGATAACAGAGCTTCAGGAAAGGATTCTTTCTACAGCTTCTAAATATGTAAAAAAAGGTGGCGTACTGGTTTACAGCACCTGTACCGTTGAGCCGGAAGAAAATGAAGAGACGGTGGAGAGGTTTATTAAGAATAACGGGGATTTTTATTTGGAGGACATAACACCTTTAGTACCGAAGACCCTTAAAAAAGAGAGTCTTATAAAAGGATATTTGCAGTTGTATCCTAATATTGACGGTGTTGACGGATTTTTTATATCCAGAATGGTAAGAAGGAGTTAGATTGATGAAGGATAAATTGGATCTCCTCAGTATGACAATTGAAGAGCTTGAGGCTTTGCTCCTTGAAACGGGGCATAAAAAGTTTCATGCAAAGCAGATTTTTCAATGGACACACAAGGGAATTAAGGACATTGACGGGATGACAAATCTGTCAAAAGAGCTTAGAAATCAATTGAAGGAGATTGCTTATATAAACAGGTTGGAAATTGTCAAAAAGCTTGTTTCGAATATTGACGGTACGGTAAAGTACCTTTTTAAGCTTATAGACGGAAGTGTAATTGAAAGTGTTTTGATGAAATATCAGCACGGTTACAGTGTATGCATTTCTTCACAGGTAGGCTGCAGGATGGGCTGCAGATTTTGTGCATCAACCGGTATAGGGTTTGTAAGAAACCTTGCCCCGGGAGAGATTCTGGATCAAATTATATCCATTCAGACGGATGTAAAGCAAAGAATAGGTAATGTGGTAATAATGGGTATAGGAGAGCCTTTGGACAATTATGATAATGTCGTCAAATTCTTAAGGCTTGTCAATCATAAAGATGGCTTGAATATCGGTGCAAGGCATATTTCGGTTTCCACATGCGGTCTTGTACCCAAGATTCTTGAACTGTCAAAGGAAAATATACCGGTTACATTATCCATATCTCTACATGCTCCCAATGATAGTATAAGGGATAAAATTATGCCTGTAAATAAAAGGTATTCTATTGACAAATTAATTGAAGCATGTAAGATATATACTGAGACCACAAATAGAAGAATAACTTTTGAATATGCTTTGATTGAAGGTGTAAATGATTCGAAAGACAATGCTTTGGAGCTGGCCGGACTGTTAAAAGGTATGCTGTGCCATGTCAACCTTATACCGGTCAATACTGTTGACGGCGCAGGATTTAGAAGAAGCTCAAAAGAAACGATTGCGAAGTTTAAAGATATTTTAGAAAAGTACGGTATTGAAACAACAGTAAGGCGAGAGCTGGGGAGCGATATAAATGCAGCATGCGGACAGCTTCGGAGAGGTTTTATGGACGAGAAACGTAATTAAGTGATATAATAAAGGAATGTAGAAATTCATTAGTAACATATATTTTAACATATGGCTGTTGACCAAAATATTTTATAAGCTGACCTGGGGAGTGGTATGGTGAGATTTTCCGCAAAAAGCGATAGAGGAAAAGTTAGAGAACTTAATGAAGACAGTTACAGGGTAATAACGGGATATTCGAATGTGCCGGACGCTTTTATTGTTGCCGACGGAATGGGAGGACACAGTTCCGGTGAAGTTGCGAGCAGTATGGCTGTGCAATTTGCAGAAGAGTACATATTAACCCATCCCGAAGAGTTTTCCAATGAAGAAAGTGTTTTATCCGGTATTAAAAAGCTAATGGAAGAAGCAAATGCAGCTATATATACCAAGGCTTTGGAATCGCAATCGACATTGGGAATGGGTACCACCTTTATTACCGTTGTAATGCTGAAAAACAAAATGTACATAGGTCATGTAGGCGATAGCAGAGTATATTTGATAAGAGACGGCGTCATGGAAAAAGTAACTACTGATCATTCCTTTATAGAAGAATTGATAAAAAACGGCTCGCTGACAAGGGAAGAAGCGGAGAATCATCCTAAGAGGAATATTATTACGAGAGCATTGGGATGTGAGCAGGAGATTCTTGTAGACACTCTTACAGTGGAAGCAGGGGAAAAAGACATTTTTGTTTTGTGTACCGATGGATTGACCAATATGCTAAAGGAAGAAGAAATACTGGACATAGTATTAAGAAACGACGACCCTGAAGCGGCTTGCAATGAATTGGTATATTGGGCAAATGAAAAAGGCGGAGAGGACAATATTACTGTTATTGTGATAAAAAACAGTTAATGAAATCGTAGAATACGGTGTCAAATGTAAATTGTTAATGCTATAAAAAGCAGAGGTGCTGATATGGTAGGTCAAATTTTGGGTAATAGATATGAGTTGATCGAGAAAATCGGTGGGGGCGGTATGGCCCTTGTATATAAGGCTAAATGTAGATTGTTAAACAGGTTTGTGGCTATAAAGGTTTTAAGAACCGAATTTATAAACGACGAGGAATTTCTTAAAAGGTTTCGCATAGAAGCTCAGGCTGCAGCAAGTCTTTCCCATCCCAATATTGTTTCCATATATGATGTTGGGCATGAGGGCGACATACATTATATCGTTATGGAATATGTAAACGGAATGACTTTGAAGGATTATTTGGAACAAAAGGGTCCGCTGGACTGGAGGGAAGCGGTTAATATTGTAAGCCAGATTGCCATGGCAATTGAGCATGCCCATAAAAACCATATTGTACACAGGGACATTAAACCCCATAATATTCTTTTTACGAAGGAAGGCATCGTCAAGGTTACGGATTTTGGAATAGCCAGGGCCGTAAGCTCGTCGACAATAACTATGGCCGGAAATACCATAGGTTCGGTACATTATTTTTCACCGGAACAGGCACGGGGTGGATTTACGGATGAAAAATCGGATTTGTATTCTTTGGGAATAGTATTGTATGAGCTTTTAACGGGAAAGCTTCCTTTTGACGGGGATTCCCCTGTTGCTGTTGCACTGAAGCATATTCAGGATGATCCTGAGGAGCCTGTTAAAATTAATCCCACAATACCGAAGGGTGTAAACAGTATTGTTATGCGTACCATTCAAAAGGATCAGAGTATGAGATATCAATCGGCTACTGAACTTTTGAAGGATTTAAATAAGGTGTTAAAGGAACCCTATGGTGATTTTAATAAAGTTGAGTCCGTCAAGGACAGTCCTACAGTCAGAATACCGTCAATCGGAAAGGATAAGCTGACTGTCAATAAGGATATTTCTGAAAATACGGGTGATAAAAACGTGAAAAAGAAAAATGAAAAAATGACAACAATTCTGGCTGTTGTCACATCGATAATCATTATTGTAATTATCGGTGCGTTTGCAGTCAAGGCATTGGGTCCGATGGTTTCATCCCTGGTCAACGGACCTAAGGATTTTATTGTACAGGACTATACAAATCAGAATTTTTATGAGGTCAAGGGCAGACTGTCGGAATATGGAATTGATGTGGTAGAAAACAGAAAGCATCATGATGATATTCCCAAGGACATTATTATAGATCAGGATAAAGCTGAGGGTGAAAGAATAAAGCCCGGAGGATATGCGAAAATAGTTTTTCAAGTCAGTGACGGACCTTTGTTGGTAAAGATAAAGGATTACAGGAGAAAGGAATACCGTGAGGTTCAAACGGAGTTGGAGCAGTTAGGACTTAAAGCGGAATTGGTTGATGAGTACAATGACGGTATTGCCAAGGGATATGTGATTAAGACGGAACCTGATATCAATGAAGAGGTAAAGCCAGGTACTGTAGTCAAGGTATACAGGAGCCTGGGACCGAAAATAGTAACCAGTCTTGTACCCAATTTGATAGGAAAAACTCAAAGAGAGGCATTGAATTTGTTAACCGGTGTTAAGTTGACTTTAGGTGATATATATCCGGAAGATAAGACGTACGCCATTGATAAAATAATAAAGCAGGAGCCGGAAGCCGGTACTGAAGTTGAAGAAGGTACTCCTGTGAAAATATTTTTGGAGGATTATAATCCGGACGAGAAGAAAGTTAATAGTACAATACAGCTTGAGAATCCCGATAATTATGGGGATACTATAAAGGTAATAGTAAATATTACAAGATCGGATACCAACAGGACAGAAACCATATACAGTGAAACCCGTAAGAAAAGTGACTTTCCGATAACAGTTCCGATTCCAGTTCCCAATGGGGGAAGTACTCTGGTTCGTGTTTATCTGGATAGCGCTCTTTACAAGGAATTCACTGAGAATTTCTAAGGAGGTAGAAAGTTTGCCATCAGGTGTAATAATTAAAGGTATTGGAGGATTTTATTACGTAAAAGCGGAGGATGGAGTATATGAATGCAAGGCAAAAGGTACGTTCCGAAAAGACTCCAAAATCCCTTTACCTGGTGATAACGTTTCTGTATCCGTTGTGGACCGAGAAAAGAGGCTTGGGTTTATTGAGGAAATATATTCGAGAACACTGCAGCTTATAAGGCCGGCTGTGGCAAATATAAATCAGATTGCAATAGTTGTTTCGGTTAAATCACCTCTGCCGGACTATTATTTATTGGATAAATTATTGATTACCGTAATGCAAAAGGAGATCAGCGGAGTAATTTGCATAAACAAAATTGACCTTGACGAGAAAAACATAAATAACATAGTTGAAAGCTATAAATGCACAGGTATAAAAACAATTCTTTTGAGTGCGGTATTGAATGTAGGCTATGACGAGCTTGAAAAGGTTCTTGCGGGTAAAACTACCGTTTTTGCAGGACAGTCGGGAGTTGGAAAGTCCACAATTTTAAACAGGATTATGGATTCCTACGTTATGAAAACAGGAGAAGTAAGTGATAAAATTGAAAGGGGAAAACATACAACAAGGCATGCAGAGTTGATAGAACTAAAGTCAGGTGGATTTGTGGTTGATACACCGGGCTTTAGTTCTTTTGAGATAACAGATATTGAACCCGGTGATTTGCAGAAATATTATCCGGAATTTAACCAGTTTATCGGTAAATGTAGATTTGCCGGGTGCAATCATATCAGCGAGCCGGGATGCGAAGTCAAGTCTGCTCTTGAAAATGGATTGATATCTCCCGAAAGATATGGCCGTTATATTGAGTTTTATAACGATTTAAAGGAAAAACAGCGTAAAAAGTATTCATAGACTCATAAAGTGGGTAAATGAATGCAAGAATAATTTAGATAAACATATTAAGTTGAAATGATTTGATTTTTTAATTCTACCGTTTATTTGGAAGGGAAGTGTTTTGTATTGATTAAGATAGCTCCGTCCATTCTCTCAGCCGATTTTTCTAAATTGGGTGAGGAGATTGTGCGTATTGAGAAAGCAGGAGCGGATTTGGTACATATTGATGTTATGGATGGGCATTTTGTACCTAATTTGACGATAGGTCCTCCGGTTGTAAAGTCTTTAAAGAAAGTAACAGGACTGCCATTTGATGTTCACCTTATGATTGACAATCCCGATAGCTATATAGATGCTTTTTCCGAAGCGGGTGCCGATATCATTTCGGTTCATGCGGAGGCATGTATCCACTTGCATAGAACAATTCAGAGAATAAAGCAGCTGGGGAAAAAAGCTGCCGTGGCATTGAATCCGGCCACACCGCTAAGCGCTGTTGAGTGGGTGCTGGACGATGTGGACATGATTTTAATTATGTCCGTTAATCCGGGTTTCGGAGGTCAAAAGTATATAGAGGGTGTTACCCGTAAAATCGAGTTGCTTAAGAATTTGATTGAAAGCCGGGACATTAATATAGATATTGAGGTGGACGGGGGAATAGATACCGGCAATATTTATGATGTCACCAAAGCCGGGGCAAATGTAATTGTGTCAGGTTCTACAATTTTTTCTGCTGAGGATACCTCAAAGATCATTAAGGAACTCAGAGAAAATGCTTGCAGGGAATAGGACCGGTGAAAATTATGTTGGCTGTTGTTGTTTCCAGCGGAAATATTATTGATTATTCATATTACGATAGATTCTTTAAAGAAGCGGATTTTATCATTTGTGCCGACGGAGGTGCCATACACCTCAAGAGGATGGGAATTTTCCCGGATGTCCTTGCCGGAGATTTTGACTCTATTGATAACGAGCTTTTTCAATATTATGCCCAAAAAAGTGTAGAAATAATTAAATACCCTGTAGAAAAGGACATGACTGACACAGAGCTTGCGGTTGAAGCGGTTGTTGAAAGAGGGTACAGGGATATTGTTATTATTGGAGGTACGGGCACCAGGCTGGATCATACGTTGTCTAACATATTCCTCTTAAAGAAAATGTTGGATCGAGGTGTCAAGGGAAGAGTTGTCAATGAGCAAAATGAAATTTTCTTGATTTCCGACAGCGTTGAGATTATGGCTCGGGAGGGATACAATTTAACTCTGCTGCCTGTCACGGAAAAGGTTGAAGGGATTACCACCGAAGGGCTGTATTATCCCTTAAGGGGTGAGACCATTGAAATGGGGTCGAGCAGGGGAGTGAGCAACCAGTTTGTTGCCGATAAAGCACAAGTATCCATAACTTCGGGAATATTAGCCGTTATATTGTCTAAAGACTAGCATTGCCCGTTACAAGTGCTTAATCACAATATAATAGATGGATGTTAAGAAAAATATGGAAGAAACGTTGTGAAGCAAGTATTAGAGCCTGTTAATACGACGAGGAAAGGGAGAGCATTGTATGAGCAAAGCGAGTTTTGCTCGACCCTGAGGAGTATTTACAGGCTCTGTACTTGCGAAACTTTAGTTTCTGGAGTATTTTTCTTAACATCATTAATGAGGTTCGTAATTAGAACAATGATTTTATTAGCTAAACGTAAATAAAGCTCCAGGAGAAGATCCTGGAGCTTTTTAAAAAGGAAAGAATGATGTTAGAATACTTTGCAAGAATTATAATTCCATCTTACGCAAAATAACACGCTTTAAGATTGATACGTCAAGGGAGTCTATCGACCCATCTTTATTTACATCCGCGGCAAGAAGACTCTTAGCATGATCACCACTCGGGAATTCCTTAAGCTTCCTTAAAACAAATCGCTTTAACAAAGTAAGGTCAAATGAGTCAACCGAACCGTCTAAATCTAGGTCTCCGAGTTTAATTTCCGGTGAACTGCTGGTCGACGGAGTAGGAACCGGTGTCGGAGTATTATTCTTAGTAGGAGTAACTCCTGAAGAGCGGGTAGGTGTCGGTGAAACCGGAACACTACCGTCAGGTTCTTCTCCAAATATCAAGACTCCGTTATCGTATACGGGAATTTTCGGAACAATTTCTTCATCAGCCATAATTCCCTTATATGAAAAGTCATTAGTATTGTCCCAAGGAGCACCGTTGGGTGGCTGTATATTAAACTGAACTTCTTTTTTATGGTCCATATTGCTTCCGGGGTATATTTTTGTACCTGTCAAATCTACTTCCACATAGTAGATATTTTTGGAAGCATCGTAAACCTGAGGCTTTGAAATTTTAGCTGTATTGGCAGCGCTATAAACTATATTGGTGTTTATATCAGCCGGGTTAAATCCTGCAGATACATATTCCGATAAGTCCATATAATATCTGAAGGAAAGCTTGTCGTACATTCTTGCCGGCCATCCCGACTTGTTATAGATGAAAGATTTAACAGCCAAACCGTTTCCGGAACTTACTGTTGCTTCAACGTATACTTCTTCATTTGTTATTTCTTCTATAGCCATGAAGTTAGGTATGGGATTACCTCCGTAAAGATCATACATTCTTGCCAGAAGTCCCACAAAACCGGCATTATAATCGCATGCAACCTCATTGGTTACATAGTTTGCTACATCATCAGAATATCCGTCACTGGAATCCGGTCCACCGACCAATGCACCGTAAAGAACATGTCTATGTTCAGGCGGCTCTTTCATTGTATCACACCATGAACTGTGAGCGGTTCTGTGGTGAGGACGCTTGGGAGGATTGACACCAAATCCAACTACGTAGCTCCTGCCGGCACTTCCCAATGCGTAATCAGCTTGACTCTTTGCAAAATCCAAATAGGTTTTTGCTTTGCTGCTGGAGCATCCTTCCCAATCGGCATAAACACAGGCTAAGAATGCGGTAGTTGTAGAATGCCTTAATACACCCCAGTCGGTCAGGTGAGCTAAACCCTTGGGAGTGTAACGGATTTTGTCACCGTTAACTCCTACTGTCCAATAGTCAAAATGTCTTTCTATGGTTTCTTTATAAAAATCGTTATTTGTGATTTTAGCCAATAACAGAGCTGCACCGTAATGAACGTCATCCCAGCATTGGCCCCATTTATAGGCAATGTAAGGAGTCTGGGATTCAAGACCCCATTCATCTACATACTGCTCTGCCTTGTCAAGATAAGTTTGACCGCCGCCGGCAAGGTAAATCCATGCACCTGCCCAGGAAAACTCATCATACCAACCGCTGTGGGATGTGTAAAAGTTAAGAGCGGCAGTATAACCTTTATCACTCTTGGTTGCCTCTGCAAAATTGAAGAGGTCTTTTGCATGCTGAAGGCATTCTGCGGCATAAGCCGGGTTGGAATCCTTGAATACAACAGCTGTAGCCGCAAGTGCTGCAGCCGTTTCGGCAGCAACGGTGGAACCCGGGTTTGACATGTCTATCTTATACGACGGTCTTGCTGTCTGAAGATCAATACATTCGGCAGGAACCCACCACCTATGGTCTAAATCTCCGTTTCCTACCTGATAGTAGTATACGTTTTTCTCAGGGTGGCATTTGATAAAGTAATCCGATGCCCATTTGATTTGATCCATCAAATAAGTCAATTGACCGCTTTTTTCGAGAGCATCCCTGTACTCATAAACTGCCCATGCAAGCATGGCAGTTGTATAAGCCATGGGAAGGTTGAACTTAACGTGGTCTCCAGCATCAAACCAACCTCCTGTAAGGTCAAGGCCTACATCACTTCCGTCATTGAGGCACGAGTCACCACGCCAGTTATTGCGAATGTTATCGGGTAATTTACCGGACATTTGGAACTCGTAGAACATTATAGCTTTCTGTAATGCTTCGCCATAGTTGTAGTTAGCTGCATAAACCGGTAGCTGAGGTACTAGAAAAGCAGCAAGCAAAACAGCAGCTATAATAATACTGGTAAGCTTTTTCATTATACATCTCCCTTTCATAAAATTTATATTTAGCCGAAATCATCAAAGGATGACCAGCGGCTTAAAATTCCGGAGTAGAATAATATAAAGTATAAAATATTTAATTGATTGCTGTTTAATACGGTAGACGAATTAACGGATAGTTAAGTAAAGATATTGCCTGGTGGATTAGAAATATATTGCTTAAGAATAACGATAAACAAACTGATTCGATTTTATGATAGAAATATTTCTATTTATCTAAGTAATGGTGTTTAATAAGTCTACCCCCAAATAACATATATTACAAATTAATGCTTTTAATTGCGTAAGCAAATATTCCAACAAGATAATTATATCATAATCTTCTTTATTTGAGTACACTTATACATGTTTTTGGTTATTTTAAATTAAGCTCTGCCCAATGGAGGGCAGAGCCTTGGAACAAGCCTTGATGGGATATTTATCCGCAGTAATTTTTTATTTTAAACCATAGTCCTTAGCCAGAGCTTCAAAAGCAGGCAAAGACCTTTGGATAGTATCGACGCTTACGCAGTAAGCAATTCTGAAATATCCGGGCAAACCGAAGCCTGTACCGGGAACCAAAAGCAGGTTGTATTTTAATGCATCCTTGACGAATTGTACATCATCTTCTATAGGTGATTCGGGGAAGAGGTAGAAAGTTCCCTGGGGTTTTATGCATTTAAAACCGAAGGAAATAAGATTGTCGTACATCAAATCCCGTCTTTTTTTATAGCTTTCGATATCGACTTCTTCATCCAATGCATCGGCGATTACTTTTTGAAACATTGACGGAGCATTTACATAGCCTAAGGTACGATTGCAAAATACAAGGCTTTCAATTGTGAGCTCCAGGTCGGCTATTTCAGGATTTACAGCTATATAGCCTATTCTTTCCCCAGAAAGTGCCAGGGATTTGCTGAAGGAGTTTACAACAAAGGAATTTTTGAATATCTTTAAAACAGACGGAATTTTTGCGTTGTCATAAACCAGCTTTGTGTATGGCTCATCGGAAATTACATATATGCTGCTGTTATACTCTGCTTCTTTCTCATTCAAAACCTTGGAAATACTCCTGAGGGTTTCCTCGTCATATATGTAACCTGAAGGGTTGTTGGGCGAATTGATAATAAGGGCTTTGGTTTTTTCGTTAATGCTGTTTTTCAGCAGATTGAGGTCGGGCTTGAAGCTGCCTTTTTCGGGAGTAACAATTACCGGCTTGCCACCGTGGTTTCCGATATAGAATATATATTCTGCAAAAAAAGGTGACAGCACAATTACTTCCTCACCGGGGTTTAAAATAGACTTTAACACTACATTAAGTCCGCCGGCGGCACCACAGGTCATGACTATATGTTTGGATGAAAGGGATAATCCGGTTTCCTTATTTATGTGGTCTGCCACCTTTTGTCTTACATCCTCGTACCCTGCGTTATTCATATAACGGTGAATACCCGGTCGGTCTTCAACTACCATTTTTTTAAGGGACTCCTTTACAGCTTTGGGAGGCTCATGATCCGGATTTCCCAAAGTAAAATCAAAAACCTTGTCTGCGCCGTGTATTTTACGAAGTTTTTCACCTTCTTCAAACATTGCCCGTATCCATGAAGCTCTCTTTAAATTGTTCGTTACATTTTCCGATAACATTTAAACCACTCCTTGTCTATTTATCGATTTTTAAATTATTTACTGCATTTTCATCAGGGGTTACAACAATAGTTTTATAATTATTATAAATCACCATTCCGGGTTTTGCACCATTGGGTTTTTTTACATTTCTCACCTGAGTGTAATCAACCTCTACATGGGATGAATGTCTGGCTTTGCTATGGTATGCTGCCAGTAACGCGGCCTCAAAAAGAGTTCTGTCGGAGATATTCTCCTTGCCTTTCTTGATTATAACATGGGAGCCCGGAATATTTTTCGTATGAAGCCAGATATCGTTGGAGGATGAAAACTTCAGCGTCAATACATCGTTTTGTACGTTATTTTTCCCAACATATATATAATTACCGTCAGAGGACTTATATACATGGGGTTGAAAGGTATCGGATTTTTTCTTGTTTTGCTTCTTTTTTCTTGACGTTATATATCCCTCATCCACAAGCTCCTGCCGTATTTCTTCAATATCCTTCAGAGAGTCTGAGGTCTCAAGAGAATGGAGAACACTTTCTAAATACTCCAGTTCGTTGAAGGTTTCTTTAAGTTGCTCCTGGGTATATGCAAAAGCGGATTTTGCCTTTGTATATTTTTTAAAATACCTCTGGGCGTTATCCTGCGGCGAAAGATTTTCATCAAGGGGTATATCGATATATTCATTGTTTTCACTGTAATAGTTCAGTAAAGTAACCTTTTTTGAATTTTTAGGGATACAGTATATGTTTGCAGTTATAAGCTCACCGTAGAGCTTATATTTTTCCCTGTCCGCAACTTCCCTCAGCTTATCCTGATGAATGGAAATCTTCTTGTTGCAACGGGCAATGCCGTTGTTTAAGACCTTTACAAGGTCGGCTTTTCTTTGATTGAGTCTGTTGATATTGTCCCGGGCAGTGTAAAAGGAATCCAGCACAACACTTATGGATTCAAAATAATCCGTTGTATTATACCGGCTCATTTTTATAGCATGAAAATCCAAAGGCTTTTCTCGTTTTTCACCGTTCCAAATAATGCAGGGAGTAAATTGGGAATTCATAATTGTTGATATTATTTCCTCCAAAACAAGCCTGAGCCTTTGAATCATATCGTCGGAAATGCTTGAAACAGTTGCGTTTTCGTCTATCCCGGCACGAAAGCATATTTCTTCGCATAAAAGAGGACTAAAGCCCTTTATGCTTTTAAGCAAGTATTTTGATATGCTTGAACTTCCGTATTTCTTTACCAGTTCAATGAATTGCATCACATCAAGGAGGCGGGGACTTGTCTTATCCTGCTCCGGTGGGAAGGTATAGGGCCTTGCAGGCATAACTTCCCGGACGCGGCTTATATCACTGTCAACATGCTTTATGCAATCGATTATAATATTATCACTGTTGACAAGGATTATATTGCTGTGCTTGCCCATTATTTCAATTATCAGTTTTTTAGATGTAATGTCACCAAGTTCGCTTATGCTTTCAATATGAATGCTTATGATTCTTTCAAAATCGTGAAATTCTATCCCTGTTATTTTTCCTCCCGAAAGGTGCTTTCTTAGAAGCATACAAAAAACAGGAGGATTTGAAGGATTCTCCTTTGTTTGGTCCGTAAGATGAATTCTCGGATAGCTGGCGTTGGCAGAAAGAAGCAGCTTAAGGTTCTGCCCTTTGGACCTTAAATATATAATTATCTCATCCTGCTCGGGCTGATATATTTTTTCAATACGGCCGCCGATAACGGCATCCGACAGTTCATTAACCACACATTTTACAACAACACCGTCAAGTGGCAATTTACACACCTCATTTTCAAGCAATTATTATAAGCTGTCTGAAAAAGCATTTTCATTGCGAAATGCTTTTAACAAAACCGCTGCCTCGCAAATGAATTTATAGGCATGAGGCAACGTACCATCGTAATTTGGTATAATGGCAGTATGAAGACAGAACTAATTGTCAAAGGCATACGATAGTATATATCATACCACTTTGGAGAATTATTAACAATAAATATTATTAAGATAGATAAAGATATGGATAAAGACAGGCATTTATTCCATTACTTCTATACCGAGAATAGTGATGTCATCATGAAATGTGTTATCGGAAAAATCTCTCACGGATTTCATTATTTTATCTATAACCGACGGCAATGAATCGTCTTTGTTATTGTTGAGAAGCTTTAACAGGTTGTCGACTCCGAATATTTCATTGTTACGGGATGCTTCAACAATACCGTCGGTGAAAAGCCATATTTTATCTCCAGGTTCCAATTGATTTACACAGCAGCAATATGTTGAATCTTCAAATACTCCGAGGATGGGACCGGTTGACTCCAACGGAACAAAACGGTCAGCTTTAACTATATACTGAGTTATATGTCCTGCAGATACCGTATAAAGCACCTTGGTTTTCTTGTCAATGAAACCCAAAAACAGGGATGCAAACACATTCTGCGCAGTATTGGAAAAAAGCTGAAGATTAAGGTCAAGAACAATTTCCGGGAATCTTCTCTTATTTATTCCTTGTTTGTAGTTGTATTCAATGTTTTTAAGGAAGCTCTTGATAATTGTTGAAATCACGGCAGCAAGAATTCCGTGGCTGGAAACGTCAAAAACATAAAAGCATATATAGTCTCCAATATCGGACACATCGTACATATCGCCGCCGACGGCATCGCAGCTTTTATATTCCACGTCAAAGTTAAAGCCTTGTATATGGGGAAGGCCTTTGGGAAGCATGTTCAGCAATATTTTTACTGCAGAATCATGAAGTCCGTGTAAATATTCTTTTTGTTCAAAAAGTTCTCGGATCATTTTTGTATTTTCCAGAAGAAGGTTTTTATAATTAACGGCATTTCTAACGGAAATTAATACGTCTTCGGTTATAAAGGGTTTTTTTATGTATCCGAAAGCCCCCTCCTTGATTGCAAAAACGGCATTTTCCAATTCATCGGCTTCGGTCAGCACAATTACACTCAAATAGGGCATAACATTTTTGATCTTTCTTAATACTTCTATTCCGTAACCGGATAGAAGATTTACGTCAATTATAAGAGCATCAATGGTACTGCAATGGCTGTTTAAAATGTCAAGACATTCTATGATGCCGGAAGCAGTAATTACTTCATAATTATCATGCTCTAGAATAAGCTTTATTTTTTGCAGTATTTCATTTTTTTCATCAATTGCTAAAATTTTAGCCATTGGCATTTACTCCTCGTTGGTGTTATATATTATTATATCAAGTTTTTTTGAGTAAAAGCAATAATGCCGTTGTATCTCGATTTCTGCGATTTATAAAGGAATTTAGACGGTTTAATAAATGCCGGTGAGTAAATTTAATAATATAACATATAAAGTTGTGTTATAATTATAATCGTATAAATTGGGACAATACTTGAGTAGTAGGTGATAGATATGGTTATTGGCGTTTGCCGTGTGGTTTTATATATTGATGAGGTGTTTTCTCTGAAAGAAAAAAGACACATTGTAAAAAGCATTGTAGAAAGGCTAAGATCCAGGTTTAATGCATCGGTTGCAGAGGTTGACCTGAATGATAAATGGAAGAATGCGGTTATAGGTATATCCTGTGTTTCAAATGAAGCGGCACATGTGGACAGTATGATGGCAAATATGGTTAATTTCATTGAAAATGACGGCAGGGTTGTATTGACCGATTACAGCACAGAAAGCATATTTGTAGAGTAGTGTTTGGAAATTCCACTGAAAATTGATATTGAATTTTTATTGAAATTGTATTAAAATATTGCTTGCGATATAAAAATCCGGGGCTATAGCGCAGCTGGGAGCGCGCTTGAATGGCATTCAAGAGGTCAGGGGTTCGATCCCCCTTAGCTCCACCACAATTTGTCCGAAAACCCTTGTTTTGCAAGGGTTTTCGGCATTTCTATACTGTTTTTTAAATGCCTGTGTAAATTTTTATACAATATTTTAAAGCCTGCTGGGATTAACCCAACAGGCTTTTTCGATAAACCGTTATTCCATGAAAGTATGTAATCATTTAAGATTTAGTGAAAGATTCTCAAGTTTTGAGGTGTCAATACGCTGTCCGTCCAGGGTTATATAGATATCCTGACCGTTGTGGGTTTCCTTAAGGCGGATGGTATTAACCTCAACAAAAGAATCCATTTTTAGCTTTTTCACTTGCTCAAGGGTGGCTGCATAGAGCTCATGGGATCCCTTGGCAGAACATGCATCGCAAGTGCAGAAAGTAATCTGACGCGTCATAAATGCGGAATTAGCCTTCTTGCGGATGGTGCCACAGCGGATATCACCATTGACGGCATGATAGTGGGTATGCAAAAGCTGATGAGCCAACGGTGAATTGGCTTCCCCGTAGAAATCCTTGTAGAGATTCAATATGTCGGGGTTTTCCTGGGATTTACGGTAGGTGGAGATCTTGTCAATGTTAACCAAGACCTGCTGACGCTGTTCAAGGGTACCTACCTTCTCCGGTACAGGATGGCCGGCACCGCAGATACAACCTCCCGGACAAGCCATAACTTCAATCAAATCATAGCCCACATCTACTCCTTGAATAATCTTTTCCACGATGGGTTCCACATTATGAAGACCACTGATGACAGCTACGCGAACAGTTGTTCCGTTGGCTTCAATCGTTGATTCCTTCAGACCGGCAAAACCGCGGACTTCTTCGAAATCCAGGTGGTCGGTTATTACTTTACCAGTAAGCTTCTCAACGGCCATACGAAGAGCAGCTTCTGCCACACCGCCCGATGCTCCGAAGAGAACGCCGGCTCCCGTTACCTGCCTGTAAGGTTCGTCAAATTCCTGAAGTTCAATGGACGATGTATCAATACGCCTCAACTCAGCCATATCTATCATGTCGGTAGAGGTAAGAACCGCATCTACATCACGTATTCCGTCGGGCGCAAACTCAGGACGGGCAGCCTCATATTTCTTGGCAATACAAGGAACGATGGAGACCACGTACAGATCTTCCTTATTGAGACCTGCCAGCTTGGCGTAATGATTTTTAACAGTAGCACCCATCATCTGCTGTGGTGATTTACAGGTAGACAGATGGGGAATGAGTTCCGGATAACGCCGCTCAACGAAATTTACCCATCCCGGACAGCAGGAGGTAAACTGGGGCATAACACCCTTATTGGCTACACGGTTGAGGAATTCTGTGGTTTCCTCCACAATGGTCAAGTCGGCAGCAAAGGAGAAGTCGAAGACCTTGTCAAATCCGAGCTTCTTTAAAAGCCCTGCCATAAAGCTGGAAGCCTTATCAAAAGGAATACCGTAGTGGGAAGAAATAACGCTTCTTACGGCAGGTGCGACAAAGGCAACCACAGTCTTGGAGGAATCATTGAGAGCCCTAAAGACTTTACCTTTTTCACTCTTTGCTTCCAGTGCTCCACAGGGACAGGCATTCACACATTGTCCGCAGCTGACACAATCGGTTTCCTGAAGGGGAAGACCGCTTCTGGTTCCTACCAACTGACGGCCCTGCTTCATATAAAAGGCAAGGACATCGGGACCCTCAACCTGTGCGCAGGCGGCAATACAGCGGCCGCAGGAAATACATTTATTGTGATCTCTAATGATAAAGGGATGGTCGTCCACAATAGGAATGTAGGGCCTTTCATGAATCGGTTGTTCAAACTTGATATCATGGGCAGATGCCTCTTTTCTCAAATCACAGTCATAGCGCTTGTTACAACCGCATCTTAAGCAACGGTGGGCTTCCTCGCGAGCAGCTTCTTCGGAAAGACCCAGTTCAACCTCCTTAAAGTTACCTTCTCTTTCTTTAAGGTCAATAGAAGGCATCTTGGCACGCTCCAGCTTGGGGAATTGCTCAAAATCCCATTTTGGAAGATCCTCCAGAGAACCTCTGCTGCAACTGTAATCTATATGACTCTCCTGAACATAACCCTTCATGAGGAAGCTGTCGATAGCTTCGGCAGCGCGGCGACCGGCGGCTACAGCCTGAATGACTGTTGCGGGACCGGTGACACAGTCTCCACCGGCGAAAATATTAAGTTCTGAAGTTTGTGAGGTATTACCGTTAATCTCAATATCTCCCCATTTGTTCAGCTTAACAGGGAGGTCATTATAGAGGAATTGAGTATTTGTGCTTTGTCCGATTGCACCGATTATGGTATCTGCCTCTATTTCAAAATTGCTGCCTTCAATGGGCACAGGACGACGACGGCCTGAACGGTCAGGTTCTCCCAACTCCATCTTGATGCATTGCAGCATCTTCTTACCGTTTTCCATAACAATACTTGTAGGCGCCATTAAAAAGAGCATTTCAACTCCTTCGTGAAGTGCCTCTTCAACTTCATAAGGCTCGGCAGGCATTTCGTCACGGGTTCTTCTGTAGATAAGCTTAACCGACTTGGCGCCCATTCTTAAGGCAACGCGGGCACAGTCAATGGCTGTGTTACCTCCTCCGATGACTACTACATTGTCACCCACCTGAACATCGGCTTGCTTGGTGACCTGCTCTAAAAACTGGATACCAAGCCATACACCCGGGAGATTTTCTCCTTCAATATGCATTGGGGTAGCACGCCATGAACCGATAGCCAGATATACGGCATCGAAATCCTTCTGAAGATCTTCAAGACGGATATGGGTACCCAGCGCTTTTTTTGTCATAATCTTGACACCAAGATTCTTAATAATGTCGATTTCCTTGTCAAGAGTGGCCTTTGGCAGACGATACTCGGGAATTCCGTAACGCATCATACCTCCGGCATAGCGCTGACGTTCAAATACTGTAACGTCGTGGCCGTTGATTGCACTATAATAAGCGCAAGTAAGACCTGACGGACCGGCACCCACAATGGCAATGCGCTTTCCGGTAGGCTCTTTCTTTTTGGGCATCCAAGGTTCTTCCTGTGACATATCCAGGTCAGCGATGAAGCGCTTGACGTGATTGATAGCTACGGGAGAATCCACCAGATTTCTACGGCATTGAGCTTCACAGGGATGCGGGCAAACACGGCCACAGGTAGCAGGGAAGGGATTACGATCTTTGATAACCTGAAGAGCCGCACTGAAATTACCGTTTGCCGCATGATGCAAATAAGCCTGGATATCGATATTGGCCGGACAGGTCATAACACAAGGCGCGACGCAGTCCGCATTGTGATCCGATAGGATCTGTTCCAAGCGGATCTTTCGGTAGCTTTTAAGTCTAGGGCTGTTGGTAGTGATTACCATGCCTTCTTTGATAGGTGTCTGGCAAGCTTTTACATCAATTTTTTGATCCCCTTCGCCTACCTCTACCAGGCACAATCCGCAGTTTCCGTTTGAGCGCTCAAGACGGATATCATAGCAAAGATGGGGAATATGTATATCCTCTTGCAGCAAGGCCTGGAGGATGGTCAGATTATCATAGACTTCCATTTCCCGGCCGTTAACATTAACTTTAATCCGTTTGTTTTTTGTGATGACTTTCATTTTATAAAACTCCTTCTTTTAATGTGTGATAGTTTGCGTGATGAAATATCAATAGAACCGTATCAATTATACCAAAAAAATTGTCATTTACCACTACCCAAACTCATAAAATTGATTATTTTTTAACAAAAATTTTGATTATTTTATCACTTTCCCTATATTTTTGCTTTATTTAAGGTAAACGTAATACTTTCATCGGCAATATCGATTTCTTATTTTATTCCCATATTGACGGTAAAATAAATATGGAATACATAATATTTTCATTTATCACTTTATATTCTAAATGGATGAAAAACCTATGAATCAGCTTATATGCTTTGTATAAAGGATTTATAAATAAAGCAAATGTAAACTATCGATATGGAACATGGCAGAGTTTGTAAGCATATTATAAAGTAGAATTATATTTTAAGTAAACAAGGAGGTCAATTATGAAGCTTAGAAAAGCATATATTTTCCCGTTGATTATGTGCTTATGTTTCCTTTGTGTATGCTTCATGCCGCTTACAACATTTGCCGCTTCTTCCAGTGCAACACTTACTGTGGATGGAGTGCTGATTGGCACTTTTGCATCTGTACAACAAGCGGTAGATCTGGTTGAGACTACTCCTGGAAGTAACTTCGTTATTGAAGTAGCAGAGGGAACGGTTAGCGATCCATTAAACATTTTACAGATACCGAACAAAAATGTGGTTTTGCGACCGCAGGCTGGAGCAACTGTAACATTTACAAACACGATTACAATTGACGGAAACGGAAATCTCAACAGTCCGGAAACTTTGCTGATAGAAGGATTTAATTTTGATTTTACAGCAGGAACTCCCGTTGAATGTATCTATTTTAATTTGATACCGCCAAGAGTCGGATTCTGCTATCCTCATAACATTACCATTAACGGCTGTAATTTTAAAGGCGTTTTTGGCACAACAGTAGTGGTTCAAAGTGTTACCGGCGGTTCAAGAAATATTGCAATAATGAACTGTACTGCTTCCGACGTGCACAGTCTTGCACAATTAAAGGCTGTAGCAGGTTATGCATTCATTCAAAACTGTATCGTAAGCAATTCTGCTGAGGGTGGAGTAAACTTCTATGGACCTGGAGATTTGATTATTGACAGCTGTAAATTTGATGTAGCGAACTATGCAGTTCGTAGCGGTCAAGGTGCAGGCGTAATATCAAATTTAGGTTCTGTAACTGTTAACAACAGTATATTAAATTCAAGCTCAGCGTCAGACGGTACAATTGTTTTGAGAGGCGACAGTACAAGTAATATCAATATTGTGCACTCTAATATAACAAATACAAATCCTGCCGGAGCGGCGATACAAAACCTGAATGGGGCAAGTGTGGATTTATACGATATTGATATTGTAGAGTCAAATATAACGGGTCAAATCATGGGTATTAATCTTTCAACCATCACTACCATCGATGATCCAAACGTGCCCAATGGACCTGTTAGTGTAATTGAACCGATAGAACCCGATAATCCCTTTAGGGACTTACTTCTTTTAATATTATCAATTCCGATTCTGGTTATAATTTTGGTTATTCTGGCACTGCTTTTGGCTATCTTAATTATTAGACTTATTATTAGATTTGTAAGATTCCTTATCAATTTAATTACCAGCTAAATGCTCCCGAAAAAAAGCGATAGAAAAAGATACAGCTAAATAAAAAAATGGCGCTCACCAAACGGTGAGTGCTATTTTTTGGTGTAACACTTTTTGAACTCCGGAATATTATATTACTGTTGATATATAAAAATGAAAGGGTGGTTTTGTATGGAAGAAGATAGAGGTTTTGCTTGTGGGTTTGGAAATGATTTTATATGGATAATTTTCATTATTCTGATTATCCTGTGTCTGTGTCCCGGAATTTTCGGCAATAGTGGATTCGGATGTAAAAACTAGTATTTGCCGATTGCTACCATCTAATTGCTCCAATCATGTTTTGGAAGAACACTGTTAATTCTTACATACTGACAAGGTGAAGAGAGAAAGGGGAGACTTTACTCCTCTTTCTTTTTTTTGCCATAGTGTCAATCATGGCTGTGATGATATTAAATTGGACTTAAGGGGTATGAATGGTTACTTATTGGCCACACATATAAAGAAATAAAGAGATTTACAAGCGAAGAGAGGACTTTTTTGGAAAAACCTGTTTGATTGAATTGCCAGAGGGAGCAGTTGTAAAAATAATTGCTACTATACGTGGAAGGGATAATGAAATTTTATATGCAAAAATAGAAATACCAAAAAACAAGTTGCAGGACTTTGACTCAAAAATAGGATTTAGCTATAAAGAAGTGCCAGAGGAAGAATTTGCAGGGTACAAGACTTCATATCCATGCTGGTCGCGTTTCAGGTGGAATAATATAAAAAAGAAGTCTATAATAAAGGTAATTATAGATACTAAAGGGGGCGGACATATTATTTATGTATATAAAGATATTGACAACATTGAACTTTTTTTTGCTAACGATTGTCTAAATTATATAGGGTGTTGCTATCTTATGCTTGAAGACTTTGATTCTGCTTTTGAAGTGTTTGAAAGATTAATAAAGCTTGCTCCTGATTGGGAAAGACCTGTTTTTAATTTAGGAAGGGTTTATCTGCAATCCGGAAGATTAAAAGAAGTTTTGGAATGCTTTAATAAAGCCGCAGGATTAAATCCTTATAATGAAGATTCTTACTTTTATTTGGGAATTTATTATTATAAAATTGGTGATTGTGAAACTTCAAGAAAATATTATAAAAAATCTTTGAAATAAACGATGAACAATCAAAAACCCATTTGAATTTAGGTTTGTGCTTTTTTAAGTTGCGGATTTTTAAAAGAGTTTTGGAGGAATTCGAAACTGCATATAAGTATGATAATAATTGTTTAGATGCAATTTATAATAAAGGTTTAACGTTGATTTCAATGAAAAAGTACCGGGAGGCTTTAGATACTTTGATGTTTTTTAAAAAAGCAAGTCCCGATGAAATAGAAGTTATGTTTCATATAGCACATTGTTACTGTATGCTAAGAGATTACGAAGAAGCTAATATATGGGTCAATAATCTGCTTGCTGTTAATCCACGACACTAATTAGGGAATAAACTACTCAAAAGACTAACCTACTTAAATAATGATTCTTCATGTTGATTTTGCTCAGGATAATTCCCCAGGAGAAATAAAAAAACGTGGATAATGATTGCAATATAAGGATAAATATGACAAGGCAGTGGAGGTAAGTACTTTGAATCGAAACATAATAAAGCTATTCTGTATTCTTATTTTACCGATATTAATTATTGCTGGGTGCTCAACTCGTTCAATTAATATAGAAACTGCAAACTCGACTGAACAAGGGAACACTAACGGCAATATTAAGCAAATGGGATTTGCTGTTGAGAAGGATGGTTGGATTTATTATAGTGTTTATGCACAAGGTGGTTTATATAAGAAAAGAGCAGATGGAAGTGAAAAACAAAAACTAATTAATAGTCGTGCCTATGAAATTAATGTAGTAGGAGATTTTATTTATTATATAAATGGGGAACCTGGCTATATTTATAAAGTAAGCAAAAATGGCGGAGAAGCTAAGAAACTTGAAGGAAAGCGTGCTAGCAACCTAATTGTATTAGGTGATACAATCTTTTACAATCGTGAATCCGGAAATTTATACAGAATGGATACAAACGGAAACAATAAGGTTAAAATAAAAAATGCAGTTCTAGAGTTCAGCATTTATGAAAGTAACATATATTTCACAGATCAGAATGACAAATGCCTGTATAAAATGGATTTAAATGGTGACAATGTCCGGAAATTGAGTGACCACTATGCAGTTGACATAAACATTGATAATGGATGGATCTACTTCTGGGATTTTAATGACCAAAATATATACAAACTAAAAATTGATGGAACAGAAAAGAAGGTTTTGTGTTCTGATGAATGTTCAAACTTAAACTTGCATCAAGGAGTGTTATACTTTCGTAATCAAATTGAAGGAGTTTCATTATGTAAGATAAATATTGACGGAACCGGAAAAACCAAAGTGGTTGATGGTAACATTGTAAATATCAATATTGTAAAAGATTTTATAGTTTATTATGAAGTAACAGGGGACAGCGGGATATATAGGATTAATTTTGATGGCACTGAAAAAGAATTGTGGAAGTAACTTTAATAAGAAATTTAGAGATAAATTCAGCCAAAGGACAAAGGACTTAGGTTGATTCTAATCAGTTAGTTGTGATAATACTTATAGAGTTGGCGGTTCAGAGCTTGTAGATGAAAATAATGGAGATTGATAGGTAAGTACTTATACTAATTCTGTTCTTTAAAAGACAAGAAGAGTATCAAAACTCAAAGTGATAGGAGCTAAAAGAATGAAAAAATTTAGATTAAGTTTTGTGATAGTTGTTGCAGGTATAGTTATTAGCAGTCTTGTTGGATGTAGTAATCTTCAAAAAATGAAAGATTCGCCATCAAACTCAGATGAGGTAAAGTTAAAGCAAACTGATGCAGAGAACCAGGGGAATGATTCTCCGGGCAAAACTGCTTTACCATCCACGGATGCAGAAAAGGAAATAGAATATAAAGAGAATTTATGTACCGAAAGTGAAGAGACGTTATTTAGTTTTAAGCTTGCAGATTCATCAAAAACATTATCGGTATGCGTATCAAAAGAACAGCAGGATTATATTGTATATAGGCTTGGGTCCAAAGATAAAATTGAACTTGAATTTCCGAAAAATAAAGCAGATTCGTGGAGTAAGTTTACCTATTCCTACTATTTACGAGGGGGTGGAGCAGAGAATGAAGGAATGGATTTAAATTATCTATCTTTTGAAGATGATGGTTATGAATATGAAATTTATCAAGAGTTTACTGCTAAAGATAATATGACCAGTGTCGGAATAAAGATTACCGACAAGGCAACTAATAAGATAACGGATATAAAGGGGCTAAATAACACTGTTGAAGGAAGTTTGATAAATCTGAGGGAAAATGAAAAAATAAAAACAGAAATCCCATAAAATAATAAATGGTTGAACACTGTTCAACCATTATGATACTCAAATTAAATTATGGATTAACAATAACACGTTTTTTCATATTTTCATAGATGCTCTTGTACATTTTGAAAACTTTGGCGGAATTTGCGGCGTCACAGTTTATATCCGGATGATACTTTTGAATTACGCCGTTCCAACCAATCCTTAGTATTTCTTCCTGAATTTCATTAAACTTAGTGATCAGCTCTTTGTTGCGTTGAGTTGATTCCATAAAAACTCCCCCTTGAAAAAATTGCTTTATATATATTATCTAATTATTAGTTACGTAGTGTGTTATGTTGGGCTGATACTTAAATTATAGCACTAGTTTCAATTAATTTCAAGATAACTCATAACGGATTTAGTAAGATTTAGTGTAGTCGGTTTGAGGGTACTAAAACAAAGCCTAAGAAACATTTCCTTAAGCTTTATTTATTAAGCTTAGTTTAAATATTTATTTTCTTTTTTTATTCTTTGCTTTTATACTTTCAAGCTTTTTGTTAGCGGAACGCACCATTAGAAAATATGAAAGAGCCAGGAAAGCAACTGCTGCTACTAAATAAATTATTGTTTGAGCCAAATTTGACATATTCCATTCCTCACCTCCACTGATAATTGAAATTTTATCATACATCAAAACTTTTATCAATAACTTTGATTACGGCTTATGCGTATTAAATTAATGTAAAAGTTTGTTCCGGAATTTTCCTTTACATAAACAATATGCAATCTTACTGGAGCACTGATAAAATCCATCATTTTAAGAAAAACTATATTGTTGGTAGAAATAAATGAGAGTTAAATAACGTATCCATTCTTTCAAAAAATTAGTTATAAAATTATGATAACATGACGGTGGAGGTTTAAGTGAAAACAACAGTAATCCTTGGTGCCGGTTTTTCTAAGAACTCAGGGCTTCCTGTGCAAATAGAAATACCTGCTTTGTTGGTAAAAGAAAACGGTAAGGACAAATTTGAAAATGCAGTATCGAGTGTGCTAAAAGGGTTTATGGAGGATGTATTTTGTTATGGGGGAGAAATATATCCCCAATTGGATGATTTACTTACCTGCCTCGATATATCTATTGGTTCCGGACACCATCTGGGAATAAACTACCCTACTGAACGCCTATGGGCTGTTAAAAGGTTTTTGGTCTATAGAATATTCTCAATATTAGAAGAGAGCTTCAGGTATTCCGATAATATTAATAGATTGGTGAGGTTTTTTGTTGAAGAAAAGCTTGAGGACACAGGTTTTGTGGTTCTAAACTGGGATACCGTTTTGGAAAGGCACATTGCTGCAGTTAATCCCGACATTTACATTGACTATTGCAACAATGGCAGAAGTATAAACGGTGATAAAAATGATACAGTAATGAAGAAAATAAAGATTTTAAAGGTTCATGGGTCGGCTAACTGGCTTTATTGCGATAATTGCAGGACTTTATTAAATGATATGGATTATAGTATAATGCCAATAGGGAAGGCTGGTTTTAGAAAAGAACATTTTGGGCTGTTCGATGAAATGAAGGACTTCATGGATAAAACTGAACTATTGAAAGGTTCGATATGCAATATATGCCAGGATAATGTATCGGCACATATAGCGACCCAGTGCTATAGAAAATCCTTTAGAAAGAATACTTTTCCGACGGTATGGAGTGAGGCGGAGAAAATGCTTGCGGATTCCGAAAAGTGGGTTTTTATAGGGTATTCATTGCCGCAGGCAGATTATGAATTCAAGCATCTTCTTAAAATATCCGAGATGAAGCTTTTGCATAAAAAGACCAAAGACTTTAGCATCGATGTTGTTTTGCTTAACAGCAACTCTACGGTTATGAGGTATAAAAGCTTTTTTGGAGACAGGATAGGAAGGGTTTTTAATGGGGGAATGGATGAATATATAAATAACTTGTCTTTTTTTGATGAAAACTCTTAATTATTTTTCAAAATAATGCTATAATCCATATTATTAAAACTGTAAGGAGTTTGGAATAGAAGTGAGTATTAATATTAATAATGCAAAATTTGAGATTACAGCGGTAAAACCCGAACAATATCCGAAAAGCGACAAACCGGAGATAACTTTTGTGGGAAGATCCAATGTGGGTAAATCCTCACTTATAAATTCAATGCTGAACAGAAAAAGTCTGGCAAGAGTTGCGGCAACTCCCGGACTGACAAGGGTTATAAACTTTTATAATGTCGACAATATATTATATTTTGTCGATCTTCCCGGCTACGGTTTTGCAAAGGTATCAAAAACGGAAAAAGAATCATGGGGATCTGTTGTGGAAACCTATTTAAAAACCAGAAAGCAACTTAAGCTGGTGATTATGCTTGTGGACATCAGGCATTCTCCAACTGATGATGACAAACTTATGAACGACTGGCTTAAATGCAATGGTATACCTTATTTGATTGCTGCTACAAAGCTTGACAAGATTCCCCGTTCAAAGGTAAAGGAAAGGGTTTGTGACATAAGAAAGGTGCTGGAACTTTCCGACAGTGTTAAAGTGATACCTTTTTCATCGGAAACGAAGCAGGGAAGAGAGGAGCTTTGGAACGAAATCAAGTCGCAGCTGGGTTTTGAATAATATAGAAAATTGATTTAATATGGTTTTTGTGTGGTGTTAACTGAGAATAAAGGTGGGGTTAAATGAATCCGAAAGTGAAATTTATTTTGAAGATTGTATTGGCGTTTGTGGGAACGTTTGTCGGCATAATATTGGCTTTGAGACTGTCAATTTATGTTGCTCCGTTTATAATTGCTTTCGCCGTCTCTTCCGCTATTGAACCGTTAATAAGGTTTTTAATGAAAAAAGCCAAATTACCGAGGAGACTTGCGGCCATAGTGTCTTTGCTTTTGGTTGTATCGCTTATAACAGTGCTGATGCTGTTATTGGTATCAAGGCTTTATAATGAAGTTGTGAGCCTTACCAATGAACGGCCGCAATTCTTAATTGAAATATACCAGAATGTTTCCGCAACCATAAAAAAGGCTTTGGATGCTTATTTGGACCTTCCCGAGGGTATTACGTCCAATATTACCAAGATGATTTCAAACCTTTCCCAATCCATATCCAAGGTAGTGGATCCTTTTGTAAAAGGACTTTACAATACGGCTGTTTCGATACCGCAGGTACTTATATTTATAATTGTTACCATTCTGGCAACTTATTTTATTTCAAGCGACAGAGACAGAATTTATGAGTCCATAAAGCATAATTTGCCGGATGTGGTGCTTGAAAAGGCTATAAGCATAAAAGACAACATTTTTTCGGCACTGTTTGGTTATATAAGGGCTCAGCTTATTTTGATGACTATTACCTTTACAGAGCTTTCTATAGGTTTTGCTATTATAGGAATAAAGCGCTTTATTCTCTTGGCATTGGTCATAAGCTTTATTGATGCTTTTCCAATACTGGGTACCGGTGGCGTGCTGGTTCCGTGGGCGATATATGAGTTTATATCCAGGGATTTCAGGATGGGTGTATCTCTTATTATATTGTATTTGATAGTACTTGTAATCAGGCAGTTGATAGAGCCCAAGATACTTGGACAACAAATCGGGCTTCACCCTTTGATTACACTGATGGCAATGTATTTGGGAACACAGTTTTATGGAATAGTAGGTTTTATTTTAGGTCCCATTATTGTATTGCTGTTTAAAAATATAGTGTCCGGATTTATTAAGCAAAAAAGTATCAAGGAGATTATAATTGAGTTCAATAAAAAGTAGGATGCGTATTATATTTTGCTTAGGAGAGTATGGAGGAGAAATTGTAAAACGAGCAATAGAGCCTGTTAATACGTCGAAGAAAGAGAAAGTATTTATACTTTTATAAAGCAAGAATTGCTCGATCCCCAAAGAGTATTTACAGGCTCCAGGCTTGCCGAACTTAAGTCACGTAGTGTTTTTTACATATCGGCTTTAAGCTCTTTTCCTAATTTTTTAATGGCTTTTTTTTCAATTCTCGAGACATAAGATCTGGATATACCCAGCATTTTTGCTATTTCTCTTTGGGTTTTACTTGTTCCGTTTAAAAGTCCGTAACGAAGTTCCAAAACCATTTTCTCTCTTTTTTTCAGGACGTCCTTCATTTTGTTATACAAGCGTTTTATCTGCATTTTCAGCTCGACTTCTTCAACTATTGATTCCGACTCATTTCCAATGACATCAATTAGTGTTATTTCATTTCCGTCACGGTCTACGCCTATTGGATCTTGAAGTGAAACCTCGCTCTGCATTTTTTTATTGGACCTTATTTGCATCAATATCTGGTTATCAATGCATTTTGCTGCGTAAGTAACCAGTCTTGTACCTTTTTCTTGATTGAAGCTGGCAATAGCCTTTATCAGCCCTATAGTACCGATGGATATAAGGTCATCACACTCATTTGGGGTAGTTGTGTATTTTTTAACAATATGTGCTACAAGCCTTAAGTTTCGTTCGATAAGAACGTTTCTTGCTTCTTCATCTCCTTCCTTGAGAAGCTTTAAATAGTGCTGCTCCTCCTCAGGGGTTAAAGGTGGGGGAAAGGAATTATCATTGGAAATATATCCGAATAGGAAGAATATATTATTAATTATCTCTATAAAAGAAGAAATAAGTAAGCCAAGCAAGATAAGGCACCTCCATAAATAGGCTACCTTATAATTATATGTTGCACTAAGAATACAGGTGCAAGTACAATTAATATCCCATTATTAAAATATTTTTTGCAATTTCTTCGAAAACCGGAGCGGCCACACTGCCTCCGCTTTTACCGTTTTCAATAAAAACGCAGACTGAATATTTCGGATCCAGCCTTGGAAAATACCCTGCAAACCAGGCATGTACAACTTTGCTTCCGTTTATGTACTGGCCGGTTTCCGCACTTCCGGTTTTTCCGCCGGCACCGCCATACGCATCGAGATTGGCTTTGGTTCCGGTACCGCTTATCGTTACTTCCTCCATAAGCTTCTTAATGCTGTCACATACCGTTTTTTCGATTATTCGCTCTCCCTTATTTTTTCTAATAACCTTTACCGTGTTTCCCTTTGAATCGACAATGGAATCCACAATATTAACCTTGTTTTTTATACCTCCGTTTGCGATGGTTGCTACCATATCGGCAACTTGAAGGGGAGTTGCCATAACATCTCCCTGGCCTATGGCTATATTTGCAGTGTCTCCGTAAGTTAAATAATTTGAAGGATCGGGAAGATAGCCGGGAGATTCACTTATTCCCTGGGCATCAATTCCTGTGACATTCCCGAGACCGAAATTTTTTGCCGTGTCAATAATGGCATTGGGTCCTACCCTGATTCCCAATTCGATGAAATAGGGATTGCAGGAGGAGGCAAAGGCTTCATGGAGATTTATTAAACCGTGTCCGCCCCTGGCATAGGCCGAACACCTGAATTCTTTGTCTCCCAGGGTCACATATCCGGGACAGTAGTAGTACATGGAGGGGTCCATGTTCTTACTGTAAGCACTGGCAAGATCGATGATCTTGAATATGGAGCCAAGATTGTAGGACGCAACGGCACGGTTAAAAAGCTCGTTATCGGGACTGTCAAGATACTTGGCAACCTCATTGGGATCAAAATCCGGCTTGCTTACCATTGCGACAATGTCGCCGGAAAAAACCTCTTCGATAACCACTGCACCTTTAAGATTATATTTATTCATAACTTCTTCTGCAATTTTTTGAATGTTATAATCAATGGTTAGCTTTATATTCAACTGTTCTTTGATTTTTGGTTTTATGAATCTGTAGCCAAGACCGGGAAGAAGATTGTCTATTCCGTCTGTAACCATACCTATACTGCCGGGAGAACCGGATTTAAGATACTCATTATAGGCTTTTTCTATACCCGTTTCTCCAGTCAGATCGATTTTATTAAGATAGCCGAGCACGTGCTTGGCAGGTGTTGCGAAATCATACCTTTTAAGCGAATTTATAAAGGATATGCCGGGAATGTTTTCTTCTTTAAGCCGGTTTTTTTTATCTTTATCCGTTTCAATTACTATGGGATTTGATTTTATTTCAATCTGTCTTTTTATGTCATTATGGTTAAGATCGAGAATATCCGATATTCTACGAATAGCATCGGGGTTATTTCGCAACTGAAAGGGTTTTATTACCACATCATATTTTTCGATTCTGTTGGTAAGAGGAATGAGATTCCTGTCAAGTATATTCCCCCTGGGAACGTCAATAGGGAGGGAGGATATTTTTTGTGCAGCAGCCTGCAGGGTAAGCTTTTCTCCCATGTGAAACTGTATGTAGATAAACCTTGTGATAAGCAAAAAAATAATCAGAGTAAATACATAAAGGATAAATTTTTGTCTTCCGTAGTTCATAGTATTCTCCTTAAATATTAGTGAATACTATAATTTTTCCATATAAATGGGTATTCTATACACTGAAAAGTAGATTGAATCATTAATCAAGAGGAGTTTTTACAGGCTCTGTACTTGCGAAACTCAAGTTTTCGGAACATTTTTCTTTGCCTTTCTTTAATACCCCATTACTTGGTGGAAGTTAAGGTGGTTGCACTTTTTAATTACTTTTGATTTTACCTAAAAAAGAAGAATAATTATTATGCTCTTACTGTTGACGGATAGAATAATTAGGAAAAGAAAAAATGTGGAAGAAACATTGTGGAGCAAGTCGTAGAGCCTGTTAATACGACGAGGAAGGGGAGAGCATTGTCTGAGCGAAGCGAGTTTTGCTCGACCCTGAGGAGTATTTACAGGCTCTAGACTTGCGGAACTTAAGTTTCCGGAGCATTTTTTCTTTACCTTTTCAATATCCGCCTACTCCGACTTCCTACGAAGTATCGTATATTCCTCAACTTCCTCTTTCATAGGCATATATACAGTCATTTGAGGATGGGGAGCAACATCGATCTCTTCACCGTCCGCATTTTTCATCCATTCTATTTTTTGAACAAAAAAGTCACCCTTCGGGTTTACTACTTCGATCTCTTCACCCTTGTACATCCTGTTTCTCTGCTCAATTGTGGCTATTTTCGTGGCTTTGTCGTAATTTTGTACAACACCTACAAAATCGTACTCCCGAATATAGGAGCTGGTGTTATATATTTGAGACTGTGAATCCGGCTTGTTGAAGAAAAAGCCCGTTGAAAATTCTCGATGGCTTGCCTTTGCTACTTCTTCAAGCAATTTAGGATCCAGGACAAAGTTATCCTTGTTTTGATAATAGGAATCCAAGGCTTGACGGTATGCTTTTACGACCGTTGCAACATAAAAGGAGCTCTTCATACGGCCTTCAATTTTAAGGCTTGTTACCCCGGACTCAATTATTTGCGGAATATATTCAATCATGCAGAGGTCCTTGGAATTGAAAATAAAAGTACCCCTTTCATTTTCATACACAGGGAAATATTCTCCGGGCCTTTTTTCTTCCATAAGGTAATATTTCCACCTGCAGGGATGGGCACAAAGACCCCGGTTTGAATCACGCCCAGCCATATAACTGCTTAGAAGGCATCTTCCGGAATAGGATATGCACATGGCACCGTGAACAAATATCTCCAGTTCCAAGGATGGGGGAGTTTTTTCTCTTATTTCTTTGATTTCGTTAAAAGATAACTCCCTGGCAAGTATTATTCGTTTAACACCTTGTTTATGCCAGAAATTTGCACTCATCCAGTTAATATTATTTGCTTGAGTGCTCAAATGTATCTCCATATCGGGAGCTATTTCTTTCACAAGGGAAAGTACCCCAGGGTCAGATAGAATTATTGCATCAACGCCAACCTTTTCCACTTCCTTGATGTAATCGGGCATGTTTTCAAGGTCTTCGTTGTGGGGGAAAATATTCATGGTTATATATACTTTTTTTCCTCGGTCATGAGCAAATTTTACTCCTTCTTTTAGATCGTCGAGCGAAAAGTTTTCCGCATATGCTCTAAGACCATAGGCTTCTCCTCCAAGATATACCGCATCTGCACCATAGACTACAGCCATTTTCAATTTTTCAAGGCTGCCGGCCGGTGCAAGTAATTCAGCTTTCATCCTACTTCACTCCAAATTTTTGTATTTTCAAAATATCAATATTCAAAATTCAATCACTTTTTATAGCTTATAGCAACTCCGTCACCAACAGGCAGTATACTGGTCTCAAGTTCATCCATACTGCAAAGGGTTTTAAGATAGTTACGCATCCTTGTAACAATGGTTTTCTTTCTTCTTACCACCAGTTCATCGTTAGCTACCATGCCCTTGTACAGTACATTGTCCGATACTAAAAGCCCACCGCTTTTAAGCATTCTTAAGCACTCGGGAAGAAATTCCGGATACTGTCCCTTGGCGGCATCCAAAAATACCATGTCATATTGTTTGTTAAGGCATTTTAGAACGTCAAGGGCATCTCCGACAATGATGTTAATAACATCGGAAAGTCCGGCATTTTTTATATTTTCCCGGGCTCTTTCCACCATCAGCTCATAACGGTCTATTGTGTCAATTTTTCCTCCCGGCTCTAATATGGTAGAGAGTAGGATGGAGGAGTATCCGATAGCCGTACCGACCTCCAAAATGCGCCGGGGCTTTAGCGTAAGACCAATTACTTTTAATAGAGCGGCTACTTCAGGATGTACGATGGGTACATGGTTTTCCTTTGAAAAGGCCTCCAGTTCCTTTAGTATTCCGGTATTTGGTTTTAGTGTTTGTCTTATATAGTCATTAATATACTCAAAGCAGATCATAGCATACCTTCCATAAAAACAAGGAGGGCGTGACGCCCCTGAGATTTTTTATTCTGACTGATATTTTTTTACAGCTTGCAAATGTTCTTCAAGAGTTTTTGAAAAATGATGAGTCCCGTCTCCCTTGGCAACAAAGTAATAATATTCCGATTCTTCATCAGGGTACAATGCTGCTTCTATTGAAGCCAGACCCGGGCAACATATCGGTCCGGGAGGTAACCCTTCGTGTAAATATGTGTTATAAGGGTGTTCTATCTTTGTGTCCTCATCGCTTATTGTTTCCTTCATCTTGTTTTGGGTATCATACAAAACATATTGTATTGTAGCACAGGACTGAAGCTTTTTTAACTCCGGGTTGCTTGACTTAAGCCTGTTGTGGAATACACTTGAAACAATTGCTCTTTCCTCCGGGTTTGCTGTCTCCATTTCAATAATCGAAGCAAGAATTATTACTTCATCCACTGTCATATTCAGCTCTTTGGCCCTGTTGTAAAAGTCTTCCTTAAACTTTAAATTAAAATTGTCAAGGAATTTTTGGATTATCGCCTTTGGCCCCCCGGTCGGATCGAAGAAATAGGTGTCGGGGAACAAATATCCTTCAAGCTTGTTTTTTCTGTCCGGATTATCCGGAATGTCTTCTAAAAATTTATAATCAAATTCTTCGTTATTGCATGCTTCAAGGAAATCTTCTTGATCAATCAGTTTCTTTTCGCTCAAGGTTTGGGCAATTTGCTTGATGTTTTTTCCTTCGATTATAGTAACTGTAGTGGTAACCGGATTGTCGCAGAGTATTTCCATAATTTCTTTATATTCCAGGTTTTTGCCTACAATATGTTTTCCGGATTTGTAACGCCCGTCATATCCGTTGAATTTGGATATAAACTTGAACAGGAAGGGGTGATCTATTACTCCCGCTTTTTTTAGTATTTCAGCAATATCACCGGTATCCGATCCTGTAGGTATTTCAACCTGTATTCCGGTTTCTTCGTTAATGCTTGCCTTTATTGCAGCAACATCCAATTCCTTGTCATTAATAAAATATTTGTAGGAAAGATAGCTGCTGATGGTAAACACCACTAAAAAAGTCATAAAATACGCCAAGAAAGACACCAGACGGTTTTTTTTCTTTTTCGGTTTTGGATTTTTTGCAACTGTTTTTTTATCCATTGTCCTCACCACTCATTATTATTATGGCTATATTGCTCAGCCGATTATTATGGTTTTATATAAATACGAAAGATGCATTCTATCCTGCGGAGTTTTTACTTAATTATTATGCCACTTCTAAATTGCTATGTCATTTCTTATTCTTATACGGCATCTTTGTTATTTCTACTTCTTGCTTTAGCCCGCATCTCAGTATCCAATATCTTTTTTCTTAAGCGTATGTTTTTCGGAGTAACTTCCATAAGCTCGTCATCGGCAATAAACTCTAAGGATTGCTCAAGGCTTAAAGCAATAGGAGGGGTAAGCTTTAGTGCTTCATCCGAACCCGATGCTCTCATGTTGGTTACATGTTTCTTTTTGCAAACATTAACAACTATGTCTTCCTGTCTTGAGTTTACTCCAACAACCATACCTTCGTATACTTTTGTTCCCGGTGAGATGAAAAGAGAACCCCGTTCCTGTGCATTATAAAGTCCATAAGTTACGGCTTCTCCATCTTCCCATGCAATCATGGATCCCCTTTGACGTTTCGGTATTTCGCCTTTTACCGGCTCAAATCCATGAAAGACATGATTCATTATACCATTTCCTTTTGTGTCAGTCAAAAATTCCGATCTGTAGCCTATAAGCCCTCTAGTGGGTATTTTAAACTCCAGTCTCATATATCCCTGCTGTGCGGAATGCATGTTTACTAATTCAGCCTTGCGGCTTCCCAGTTTTTCCATAACAGTACCCATGAATTCTTCCGGTACATCGATTATAAGGTATTCTATAGGTTCAAGCTTTTCTCCGTTAACTTCCTTAAATATAACCGTCGGCTTGGAAACCTGAAACTCATAACCTTGGCGCCTCATAGTCTCAATTAAAATGGAAAGGTGAAGTTCGCCTCTTCCGGAAACGACAAAAGTGTCGGGAGAATCCGTTTCTTCCACTCTTAAGCTTACATTTGTCTCAAGCTCTTTAAAAAGCCTGTCCCGTAAATGCCTTGAGGTAACGTATGTACCTTCACGTCCGGCAAAGGGACTGGTATTTACGCTAAAAGTCATGGATATTGTCGGCTCGTCGATATCCACAAAAGGAAGCGGCTCCGGAGCGGCAACATCGCAAACGGTTTCACCGATAGTAATATTATCTATACCCGAGACGGCTATTATGTCTCCCAGCATTGCCTCAGGTACTTCTACTCTTTTAAGCCCATTGAACGTATACAACCTGCTTATTTTGACATTCTCAACGCTTCCGTCCTTTTTGCACAGAACAGCAGGCTGACCGGATTTTATTTTTCCCCTTTCAACTCTTCCGATAGCTATTCTTCCCACATATTCGTCGTAGTCAATGTTTGAAACCAGAAACTGAAGAGGTTTGTCCATATACCCTTTTGGTGGGGGTACATTATTTATTATGGTTTCAAACAGGGGAACAAGATTTTTCGGTTCGTCTTTCAAATCGGTAATCGCATATCCTTCCCTTGAAGAGGTAAAAACAATCGGGAAATCCAGCTGTTCATCGCTTGCTTCCAGCTCAATGAACAGTTCTAAAACCTCATCAATAACTTCAAGTGGTCTTGCTTCAGGCCTGTCAATTTTATTTATGACAACTATGGGCCTTAAATGAAGCTGAAGAGCTTTTCTAAGAACAAATCTTGTCTGGGGCATAGTACCCTCAAAAGAGTCAACCAACAGTAAAACACTATCCACCATTTTCAAAACCCGCTCAACCTCGCCGCCAAAGTCAGCGTGGCCGGGTGTGTCCACAATGTTAATTTTAATATCTTTATAATATACTGCGGTGTTTTTGGAAAGGATCGTAATACCTCTTTCCCTTTCCAGTTCATTCGAATCCATAACCCTTTCATGTACTTGTTCGTTGTCTCTGAATATACCGCTTTGTTTTAACATTGCATCAACCAGTGTTGTTTTTCCGTGATCAACGTGGGCTATTATAGCGATATTCCTTATGTTTTCTCTGATATTTTCCATGTAAATCCCTTCTATATAGATTAATTTCAAAAAATACATAATCATTCTAAAGTAGAGACCGGCACTTGTCAACAAAAGCTTTTAATATTATTTTGCATAAAATTATCGATTTATGAGTCATTTTAAAATATATTCAACTTAAGATATATTTAACAAATATACTTTAACCGAATATATACTTTAATCGAAACGCACTCAAAAGCCAAGAGCGAGATATAAGCCGTATAAATTAAACCTAATATAATATTTACCTAATATAATTTAACCTAATATAATTTAACCTAATATAATTTAACCTAATATAATTTAACCTAATATAATTTAACCTAATATAATATTTACCTAATATAATTTAACCTAATATAATATTTACCTAAATATATACTAAAACTAATTACTACTTAATTCTTTGCCTAATATTGTTAATACTTAATCTAGTATTCTTAACTCCATGGAGTATTGTATAAAAGTGAAGAAAATATTACAGAAACGAAAGTTTCTTAAGTCCAGAGCCTGTAAATGCTCCTCGGGGTCGAGCAAAATACATACGGAAAGCAAGTACATATAAAACAAAGTACTTTTTAGGTTTTAAAAAAATTTATTGATAAAAAAACAAGTATGTGTTATACTACTAAACGGAAAATACGCACGCAAGCCTGATTTATAGGATAGTGCCTTTGGGTCTTCTATAAAAATGAGGGTTGCGGAGGTATAAAACTAATGGAGGTGTATTAAAATGTCAGTTATTTCAATGAAACAATTACTGGAAGCAGGTGTTCATTTCGGTCACCAGACCAGAAGGTGGAACCCCAAAATGGCCGAATATATTTTCACAGAGAGGAACGGTATCTATATTATCGACCTTCAAAAGACTGTGAAAAAAATTGAAGAGGCCTATTATTTTGTCCGTGAAGTTGCTATGAACGGTCAAGGAATTCTTTTCGTAGGAACCAAGAAACAGGCACAGGATTCTATCAAAGAAGAAGCCGAAAGAGCAGGTCAATTCTATGTAAACGCCAGATGGCTCGGCGGAATGCTTACCAATTTCAAAACAATTAAGGGAAGAATAAACCGTTTAAGAGAGCTTACCAAGATGGAAGAAGAAGGTGTTTTTGATGTTCTTCCTAAAAAAGAGGTTATTAAGCTTAAAGGTGAGATGGAAAAGCTGGAAAAATATCTTGGCGGAATCAAGAACATGAATGATCTACCCGGCGCATTGTTTGTGGTTGACCCGAGAAAAGAGAGAATTGCAATACTGGAAGCTAGAAGACTTGGTATTCCTGTAGTTGCAATTGTTGATACCAATTGTGATCCTGATGAAGTTGATTATGTAATTCCGGGAAATGATGATGCAATCAGAGCTGTAAAATTGATTTCGGCAAAAATTGCAGATGCTATTATAGAAGGAAGACAGGGAGAACAATATACTCCTGATTCCGATTCCGATAATCAGGTAGAAGAAGTTGTGGAAGAGGTTGCAGAAGTAGCAGCTGAATAGATAACGATTCTGACTTCAGTCTTTTTAGGCTGAAGTCGGATTTTGCTTAAGCGGTTCGAAAGTGGAAACGGTTTGACTTACCGGGCATTGATGACAATCGATACCTGAAAGGTTTAAAAAAAGTATAATTGTGAATAATAGTTTATAATTAATTATGTATAAATTTAATAAGGTTTGGAGGAGTTCGGATGATTACTGCAGAAATGGTAAAACAGCTTCGTGAAAGAACCGGTTCGGGCATGATGGACTGTAAGAAAGCCCTTGCAGAAGCAAACGGCGATATGGAGAAGGCTGTTGAAATTTTAAGAGAAAAGGGACTCGCTGCTGCAGCAAAAAAAGCAGGAAGGATAGCTGCAGAGGGTCTGGTAAGTGCTTACATTCATGGAGACGGCAGAATTGGTGTTTTGGTTGAAGTTAATGTAGAAACTGATTTTGCTGCGAAAAATGAAGAGTTTAAATCCTTTGTTAGGGATATCGCGATGCACATCGCTGCAAGCAAGCCTGAATACATAAGAAGAGAAGAGGTTCCGGCGGATAGGATTGAAAAAGAAAAAGAGATTTTGAAGGCTCAAGCATTGAATGAAGGTAAGCCTGAAAAAATCGTTGAAAAGATGGTTGAAGGAAGACTGGATAAATTCTTCAAAGAAATATGCCTTTTAGAGCAACCTTGGGTTAAGGATCCGGATAAAACAATTCAACAGCTTCTTAATGAGAAGATAGCTACCATAGGTGAAAATATCAATATTAGAAGGTTCGTAAGGTTTGAAAGAGGCGAAGGTATAGAAAAGAAAGAAGATAATTTTGCAGAAGAGGTTATGAAACAAATTGGTGGCTAAAACCAAAATAGAGAAAGGAACATATAATTGTTTTATATGTTCCTTTTTAATGGGATGCCCGAATAATAAAAAGATAGAATAAGATATGTTTATGATCCGTTTTTTTAAAAGAATGTCCAACCAAATATTTATTAGTTATGGGTTTCACTAGAAGTTTTTGTGTGATAAAATATCATTATGGGAGCGGAGGAGTATCTTTAATGCAAAGGGCCAAATATAAAAGAGTTATGTTAAAAATCAGCGGTGAGGCTTTGGCGGGAGATAAAGGGCAGGGAATTGACACAGAGACCGTAAACGAAATTTCTTCAAAAATAAAAGAAGTTTACGACATGGGAGTGGAGGTTGCGATTGTTGTAGGCGGAGGAAATTTTTGGAGAGGCAGAAGCGGAAAGGGAATGGATCGTACGACAGCGGACCATATGGGTATGCTTGCAACGGTCATTAATGCACTGGGACTTCAGGATGCTCTTGAAGCCAAAGGAATTCCCACAAGAGTACAAACGGCTATTGAAATGAGGCAAATAGCAGAACCTTATATAAGAAGAAAAGCTGTAAGACATTTAGAGAAGAAGAGAATAGTTATCTTTGCGTGCGGTACCGGTAATCCTTACTTTTCAACCGATACTACAGCAGCTTTGCGTGCGGCGGAAATTGATGCAGAGGTTATACTGCTGGCAAAGAAGGTTGATGGAGTATATGACAGCGACCCAATGGTAAATCCGAATGCCAGAAAATTTGATAAGCTTTCCTTCCTGGATGTGCTTAACAAGGAATTGGGAGTTATGGATTCGACTGCTGCTTCACTTTGCAAGGACAATAATATTCCGATAATAGTTTTTGGTTTAAATGAGCCGGATAATATAGTTAAAGTTGTACTTGGGGAAAACATCGGTACAACAATAATGTAATACGGAGGAGGAATATAGTATGTCAAGGGAAGAGTATAAGGTTATCGAAGAAAAAATGAAGAAGACCTTGGGAGTTTTGAAGAATGAGCTGAATACCGTAAGAGCAGGCAGGGCAAATCCTTCAATTCTGGACAGAATTACGGTTGACTATTACGGAACTCCCACACCGATCAATCAATTGGCCAGTGTATCGGTTCCTGAACCCAGAGTAATAACAATACAGCCTTGGGATGCCAGCATCCTAAAGGAAATTGAAAAAGAAATTCAGAAATCTGATATTGGTATAAATCCTAACAATGACGGAAAGATTATTCGTTTGGTTTTCCCGGTTCCTACCGAAGAAAGAAGAAAAGAACTCACAAAGGTAGTTAAGAAATACGGTGAAGATGCCAAGGTTGCTGTTAGGTCAATAAGAAGAGATGGATTGGAGCAGATGAAAGCTTTAAAGAAAAACGGTGAGATTACGGAAGATGACCTTAAATCCGCAGAAAAGGAAATTCAAAACATTACGGATAAATATATTGATGAAATCGATAAAATGATTCAGTTAAAAGAAAAAGAGATATTAGAGGTTTGATAATGGAGGTTGACGGAATAATAGGTTTTACACTCAAAGATGCGAAAATCATGATAAGCAATATCGGTAAGAAAATTAGAGCGATAAAGCTTACATCCGAGCCCAAATCCGACCCTATGGAGATTGAAGACTCTTTCAGGGTGGTTAATGTGGTTAACGAAGATGAAGAAAATTGTATCCTTATTGTATGCAAACCCCTCTAGACCATGAGGGGTTGTAAAATATTAAAGGGTGCATATTATTTTCGTGAATAAAAGTATGGAAGAAACATTGTGGAGAAAGTTGTAGAGCCTGTTAATACGATGCGGAAAGGGAGAGCCATGTTAGAGCGGAGCGAGTTTTGCTCGACCCCGCGAAGTATTTACAGGCTCTAAACTTGCGAAACTCAAGTTTCCGGAGTACTTTTATTGACATATATTACATGCACCCATCTTAAATAAGAATGTATTTGTTGATTTTAATAAAGCTTATATATATAATAAAATAATAATCACAGTTCGAGGTTGTCAGCCGTATTGGAGGTTAATATGAGTTTTTTTAAGAACATTTTTAAAAAGAGCAAAAAGAAAGAGATAGATTACAACAATTTGCCGCAGCACATTGCGATAATCATGGACGGAAACGGGAGGTGGGCTAGAAAAAGGTCTTTGCCCCGTTCGGTAGGACATAAGGAAGGTGCTAAAACCCTAAAGAGAATTACAACCTTTTGTGGAGAAATCGGTATTAAATACCTAACCGTTTACGCTTTTTCAACGGAAAACTGGAAGCGCCCCAAAAGTGAGGTCGATGCATTGATGGCTCTTCTTTTGGAATATTTGAAAAATGCAGAGACTCATATAGGGGGTAAAGATGTACGGATAAAAACTATTGGTGATGTTAGTGTTTTCAGCGACGAGATCAAAAAAGAGATTGATCGCGTGACAAAGCTTACCGGCAAGAATACCGGTCTTGAGCTGAATATAGCCCTAAACTATGGCAGCAGAGATGAGATTGTGCATGCTGTAAAGGAAATTGCAAGGGAAGTAGCTCATGGTAAAATAAAAACCGACGATATTAATGAGAAAATGATGATTGATAAGCTTTATACATCAGGTGTGCCGGATCCCGATCTTTTGATTCGCCCCGGAGGAGAGAAGAGGCTAAGCAATTTCTTGTTATGGCAGTCGGCTTATACCGAGTTCTGGTATACTGATGTGCTATGGCCTGATTTCAGGGAGGAGCATATTGTTGAGGCCATTTTGGATTATCAGAACAGAAACAGAAGATTTGGAGGGATATAAAATTGCTAAAAACCAGGGTGGCAAGTGCAGCTGTGGCAATTTTTTTACTTATTGCTGTTGTGTTTTCAGGTAAAACTGTTATCGGAATATCTGTTTTTTTTGTTTCAATAATTGCGATGTATGAGTACTTTAAAGCACTGGAAAATGCTTCATATAGACCTGTTAAGCCTGTAGGTTATTTTTCTTGTCTTTATATACTGTTGCTTAGTTTAGAGCACTTTTCCTTCGGTTCTTTAAACTGGATTAAAAATGTGTTATCGTCAGAGTTTTTGTCACTGGCTGTTTTTATAATGTTGGTGGCTTCATTGTCCTGTATTGTTTTTTTGCATAGGAAATACAACATCGTGGATGTTGCCGTTACAGTCTTCGGTGTTTTTTATATAACTTTTTTATTTTCATTTATTGTCCTTATTAGGAATATGGAAAATGGTTTTTTTCTTGTTTGGCTTATTTTTATCGGAGCTTTTTCTACGGATACCTTTGCGTATTTTTCGGGATTGCTTTTCGGCAAGCACAAGCTTATGCCGGAGATAAGCCCGAAAAAAACCGTAGAAGGGGCAATAGGCGGGATGCTCGGATGTACCGTTGCAACGACATTGTACGGAGTATATCTTATTTCAAGCGGAAATGTTTCCGTTATTTCACTTTATCATTACATAGTGTTGGGGATTTTATGCGGTGTAATATCCCAATTGGGAGACTGGGCGGCGTCTGCCATAAAGAGATTTGTCAAGGTTAAGGACTATGGAAATATTATGCCCGGACACGGAGGAGCCCTTGACCGGTTTGACAGTATACTTTTTACTGCTCCCGTAATTTATTATTATATCAATTTTATTATGTAATTCTTGGCATCCGTTGCCGGTGATTCTTTTTTATTATGTTGGTATATATCATAATGAATAGCTTAAGGAGATATATTATATGGTGGAGAGAATATCGGTTTTGGGATCTACGGGTTCCATCGGTGTCCAAACCTTGGATGTGGCTAAAAATCTTAATATAAAGGTTGAGGGATTGGCGGCAAATAAGAATATTGAGTTGCTGGAAAAACAGGCGTGGGAGTTTAAACCCCGTATTGTGGCAGTAATGGACGAAAACATGGCCGAAGTTTTAAGGTCAAGACTTAAGGATACTTCTATTGAAGTGGCCGGCGGAGTTGAGGGGCTAAAAAAAGTTGCTTCCGTTGAGGGGGCACAGACTGTGGTTTCGGCTATTGTTGGAATTGCCGGGCTTGTACCTACGATGGAAGCAATAAAAAACGGGAAAAATATTGCCCTTGCCAATAAGGAGACCCTTGTAACCGCAGGTTCAATTGTTATGGCGGAGGCTCAAAAAAGGAAGGTTGAGATTTTTCCGGTGGACAGTGAGCATTCTGCTATTTTTCAATGCTTAATGGGCAATAATAAAGAGGATGTTTCAAAAATTATTTTGACTGCTTCGGGGGGACCCTTTAGGGGAAGAAAGAGGGATGAGCTTAAAAATGTAACGGTAAAGGAAGCACTGAAGCATCCCAATTGGAGTATGGGAAGCAAAATAACCATTGATTCTGCGACAATGATGAATAAAGGCTTGGAAGTCATTGAGGCCCGTTGGCTTTTTGATGTTTCGTTGGACAGGATAGAGGTTTTGATTCATCCCCAGAGTATAGTTCATTCAATGGTGGAATTTAGGGATGGAGCTATAATGGCCCAGTTGGGCTCTCCTGACATGAGACTTCCGATACAGCTGGCACTTACATACCCCAAAAGGCTTATGAACGGTTTTTCAAAGCTTGACTTAATTAAGAACAATACCCTTACCTTTGAGGCTCCGGACACGGAAGCATTTCCATGCCTTAAGCTGGCATATGAGGCATTGAGGATCGGAGGAACAATGCCCGCGGTGTTGAATGCTGCAAATGAAGAGGCGGTAAGATTGTTCCTGGAAGAGAAAATTGGATTTTTGGAAATACCGCAGATAATTGAGAGGGTTATGACAAGCCATACGGTTGAGGATACACCGGATCTTGACGATATAATAAAAATGGATTTGTGGGCAAGAGAGAAAGTTGGGGAAACGGTTTCTGATTAATGCGTTTCAAGGAGGTTTTCAATGAGACTTTTAATGGTTTTTATGGCGTTTAATTTAATTATTATAGTGCATGAACTGGGACACTTTATTGTTGCAAAGTTATCGGGTATAAAGGTTGAAGAGTTTTCCCTTTTTGTGGGACCTAAGATTTTCAGCTTTCGAAAAGGAGAAACAATGTATTCTTTGAGGGTGTTTCCCATACTTGCCTATGTTAAAATGGAAGGTGAAGATGAGGACTCGGACAGTGAAAGGGCATTTATTAACAAGCCTGTATGGGTGAGAGCTTCGGTTATAGCAGCGGGGCCTCTTTCCAATTTGATTTTGGCGTTTTTGCTTATCTGCATTGTATATTCTTTCACAGGCTTTAATACCAGAACCGTAAAAACGGTACACGAAGGCTCCTCAGCCGCTGAGACAGGCATTATGGAAGGAGACACGGTTGTCGCGTATAACGGCAAACGCATATATGATCCCATGGAAGTTATACAGTTTTTGTATATTTCAAAGGGAAAACCCACCCAAATTACAATTAAAAGAGAAGGGGAAAAGGAACTCATTACGAAAGATATTGTGCCTAAAGTTTATAGAGAGTACCTGTTCGGTTTTTATGCCGATTCCACACCGGGCAGATCCAATGTTGTAACGGACCTGGCTATGGGCGGACCGGCGGAAAAGGCAGGTATGCAAGTGGGGGATAAAATTGTAGCCCTAAACGGTACGGAGGTTACCGCTATTGAAGAGATTAAGGCTTTTCTAAAGGAAAATGAGGAAGCGGAGGTTGCTGTTACTGTTGAAAGACAGGGCAGCAAGCAGGTGTTAAATATTACACCCAGATTAACGGAAAACTATGAGCTTGGTATGGAGTTTTTAAGAGTGGAGAAGGGCAGCCTGTTGGGGATAATGGGTAGTGCTGCGAGATTTACCTATTCCAATATCCGTATGGTACCTTACAGCCTTTATTGGCTTGTAACCGGTCAAGTATCCATTACGGAAATGACGGGACCTGTGGGTATTGTCAGTACTATGAATAATGCAGCCCAGAGGAGTGAAACCTTTATGGAGGCTCTTTTGCAAATTCTTCTCTGGACGGGTCTTATAAGTGCGGCAATTGGAGCCACCAATCTTGTGCCTTTTCCGGCATTGGACGGAAGCAAGCTTTTGATTTTGGCAATAGAGGCCATAAGCAGAAAGAAGATACCGGTAGAAAAGGAAGCAATAATTACGTCAATAGGGTTCTTTATTTTGATAGGGCTTTCCATATTTGTTATGGCCAACGATATTATGAGATTTATTATAAAATGATTTTGGTATAATATAATCGTATTCTTTCGGATATGAACCGGAAGGATTTGGGGTGTCCGAAATTATTTTAAAGGGAGAAATATTAAATGAATTATATTGACAGAAAGAAAACCAAAACGGTAAAGGTCGGAGATATCAGTATCGGGGGTGGCTCGCCTGTTGCGGTCCAATCAATGACCAATACCGATACAAGGGATATAAAAGCTACCGTAAATCAAATAAAGATGCTGGAAGAAGAAGGATGTCAAATAGTTAGAGTGGCAGTACCGGACAATGAAGCAGCGGAGGCTATAGAAGAAATAAAAAAATCTATAAAAATACCTCTGGTGGCCGACATACATTTTGATTACCGGCTTGCCATTACAAGCATGGAAAAGGGAGCCGACAAAATAAGGATTAATCCCGGCAACATCGGGGACAGGGAAAGGGTTAAAAAGGTTGTTGAGGTTGCAAAGGAAAGAAACATACCCATACGCATCGGAGTGAATGCCGGGTCTTTGGAGAAAAATATTACGCAAAAGTACGGCTTAACTCCCAGGGCTATGGTGGAAAGTGCTCTGGAGCATGCCCGGATACTGGAGGAATTGGATTTTTATGATATTGTATTTTCTTTAAAGGCATCCAGTGTGCCAATGACCATTGCGGCATACAGGCTTATGTCTGAAAAAACGGATTATCCTTTGCATATCGGAGTGACCGAGGCGGGAACGTTGTTTAGAGGTACTATTAAATCCTGTGTGGGTTTGGGATGCTTGCTGGCAGAAGGTATCGGAGATACCATTAGGGTATCCTTAACCGGTGACCCGAGAGAAGAAGTCAGAGTGGGACAAGAATTGCTAAGATCTCTCGGGCTTTTGGAGGGCGGAGTTGAGTTTGTTTCCTGTCCTACATGCGGAAGATGCCAGATAGACCTTATTAAAATTGCTTCAGAGGTGGAAGAGAGGCTTGGAAAGATTGACAAATCAATAAAGGTTGCAGTAATGGGCTGTGCCGTAAACGGACCCGGAGAGGCAAGGGAAGCCGATATTGGCATTGCGGGAGGCAAGAATGAGGCACTTCTTTTCAAAAAAGGTGAAATAATTAGAAAAATTCCTCAGGATAAAATAGTGGATGAGCTTATGGAGGAAATCATGAAAATGTAGTGCAAAAGAGGGGTTCGGTTATGCAAAATGTAATGTTGCAGGATAAAAAACTTCAGGAGCTTTTTCCGGAGATACAAGACAATGACATTGTTAAAAAATATTTTGAATCGGCAAGGATACAGGGTATAAACCTTTATAGAAAATCCAGAAAGCTGGAAATTCAAATAATATCGGAAAATCTTATACCCGCAGAGGCCTTGGAAAATTTGGAGAAGACCTTAAGAAAGGCATTTGAACTTGAGCATGTCTATATCAAGGCCTTTTTTAATGTTAATTTGTCCACAGAAGATATTGTTTCAAAATACTGGGACAGTATTGTACATACAGTTAAAAATAAAATTGTGTTGTGCCGGGGAATAATGGAAGGCTGCACTTGGAGTATCGATGACAAGAAGCTTCAAATACAGCTCAAAACAAGGGGCAGTGAAATATTAAAAAGTAAGAAATGTGACAGCCTGATAGAAAAAATACTCGAGGACGGTTTTGGTGTAAAGATACGGGTTGAATTCATAGATTGCGCGATAGATGAGGAAATAATAAATGAATATATTGAGCTAAAAGAAAATGAAGAAGCAAAAATAGTGACGGATACGGTTATAAGCAATATCCCAAAGGAGCCGAAGGTAGCGGAGTCTTCCAAGTCCTATGCCACCAATGCTAAGCCGGCGGATTCGGATATTATTTTCGGAAAAAGCTTCAATGACAGTATAATGAATATGTCCGAGGTTACGCAGGATTCCGGAAGAGTTGCCATATGCGGCGATATTATAAGGACCGAGGAACGGACCCTTAACAGCGGTAAAACTCTTTACATATTTGATATTACGGACTATACCGGCTCGATTACTGTAAAAATTTTTGTGGACAAAAGCAAACATGAGAACGTTATAGAGCGGCTCAAGGAAAATGTATCGGTGAAGGTTCGGGGTGAAGCCCAGTATGATAAATTTTCCAAGGAACTTACCGTAATTGCCTCAGACATTATTGAAGTTCCCAAAAAGACTAAGAAGGATAATGCTGAGAAAAAAAGGGTGGAGCTGCATCTTCATACGCAGATGAGTGCCATGGACGGTGTCACTCCGGTTAAGGAATTGGTGAAAAGGGCTCATGAATGGGGACACAAGGCAATTGCCATAACCGATCACGGAGTTGTACAGGCATACCCCGATGCCGCTGACGCGGGGAAAAAGTTCGGAATAAAGATAATTTACGGTATTGAAGCATATCTTTTGGACGATGCCGTTCCAATAGTCTACTATGCCAACGGACATCCCATTGACGGAGAGTTTGTTGTATTTGATATTGAGACCACGGGGCTACAAGCAGATAAGGACAAGATAACGGAAATCGGTGCAGTTAAACTGAGGAACGGGCAGATAGTGGATACATACAGTACCTTTGTAAATCCTCAAATTCCAATACCGGAGCATATTGTAAAGCTTACCGGTATCACCGACGAAATGGTGGCGGAGGCACCGACCGTTGAATCGGTTTTGCCGGAGTTTTTGGAGTTTTCAAAAGGAGCTGTGCTGGTAGCGCATAATGCGTCCTTTGACGCCGGATTTATACGGCATAACGCTCGAGTGCTGGGAATAGAAATGGAAAATCCCGTTGTAGATACCTTGGAGCTTTCCAGGCAGTTGTTTCCCGAGCTTTCAAAGCATAGGCTGAATATTGTTGCAAAGCATTTAGGGGTGGAATTGAAAAATCATCACAGGGCTCTTGATGATGCTATGGCTTGTGCAGGAATTTTTACTAAATGCATTGAGATTTTGAAGAAGAAAAACGTTAAGACCATAGATGATATAGACAATGTTTTTGGGGATTGTGAAAATAGCTATAAGACCCATTCCACATATCACGCTATTATACTTGTAAAAAACTATATAGGTCTTAAGAATTTATACAAAATTGTGTCAGAGTCGCATTTAAAGTATTTTCATAAGAGGCCGAGACTTCCGAAAAAGCTTTTTATGACCTATAGAGAAGGTCTGATTCTCGGAAGTGCGTGTGAGGCAGGGGAGCTTTACAGGGCAATACTTGAAAAAAAGAGTGATGAGGAGATTTCAAAAATCGTAAGGTTTTATGATTATCTTGAAATACAACCCTTGGGCAATAACCGGTTTATGATTGATAACGGGACGGTAAACAGCATGGAAGAGCTCAAGGATATAAACCGAAAGATTGTGGCTTTGGGAGAGAGATATAACAAGCCGGTGGTTGCAACCTGTGACGTTCATTTTATGGATCCGGAAGATGAGGTCTTCAGAAGAATACTTATGGCCGGACAGGGATTTTCCGATGCGGACAACCAGGCACCCCTTTATTTCCGTACCACCGAAGAGATGCTGGAGGAATTCAGCTATCTTGGGGAGAAGAAATGCCATGAGGTGGTTGTGGAGAATACGAATTTGATTGCAGATATGTGTGAGGATATAATTCCCATACCCAATGGTACTTTCCCGCCCAAGATAGAAGGCGCCGAGGAGGAGATTCGGACTTTGGCGGAAAAAAGGGCAAAAGAGATATATGGAGAAAAGCTTCCCGAGGTTGTGGAAAAGCGGATGGAAAAGGAGCTGAACTCCATTATTAAAAACGGCTTTTCGGTTATGTATATTATTGCGCAAAAGCTTGTACAAAAATCCCTTAGCGACGGTTATCTTGTAGGTTCCAGGGGATCTGTCGGTTCTTCCTTTGTAGCGTATCTTATCGGTATAACCGAAGTTAATTCCCTGCCGCCGCATTATATTTGCGAAAGCTGCAAATACTGTGAATTTATTCAGGACGGAAGCTATGGCTGCGGTTTTGACTTGCCGAAAAAAGTTTGTCCCAATTGCGGTAAGGAACTTAAAAGGGACGGATATGATATTCCCTTTGAAACTTTCCTGGGCTTTGACGGAGATAAAGAGCCGGATATTGACCTTAACTTTTCGGGGGAATACCAGCCGGTTGCCCATAAATATACGGAAGAGCTGTTTGGGGTCGGACATGTATACCGTGCCGGTACCATTGGAACCATTGCGGAAAAGACGGCCTTCGGTTTTGTCAAAAATTATCTTGATGAGCGGGAGTTGGTTAAGACCAATGCTGAAATAGGCAGGCTGGTTAAGGGTTGTACCGGCGTAAAGAGGACCACAGGCCAGCATCCCGGGGGCGTTATGATTGTTCCCCAGGACCGGGAAATATACGAATTTTGTCCGATACAGCGGCCTGCAGACGATACCGAATCCAATATAATCACTACCCATTTTGATTACCACTCCATTAGCGGAAGGCTCTTGAAGCTGGACATATTGGGGCATGACGATCCTACGGTAATAAGGATGCTTGAGGATCTTACCGGTGTTAATGCCCGTACAATCCCCATAGGGGAAGAAAGAACCATGGGTCTTTTCAGCAGCACTGAGCCTTTAAATGTTCGGCCCGAAGACATAAACAGCGAGGTGGGAACCTTTGCCGTTCCTGAGTTCGGGACAAAGTTCGTGCGCCAGATGCTGGTGGATACAAGGCCCACAACCTTTTCCGAGCTCATAAGGATATCGGGGCTGTCCCACGGAACCGATGTATGGCTCAACAATGCCCAGGATCTTGTCAGAAGCAAAGTGGCAACGCTTTCTGAGGTTATATGTACCAGGGATGATATAATGCTGTATTTGATACATTGCGGACTTCCTCCTAAGACAGCGTTTAAAATTATGGAGGATGTAAGAAAGGGTAAAGGCTTAAAAGAAGAGTACGAGCAGATAATGAGGGAGAATAAAGTGCCCGAATGGTATATTGAGTCATGTAAGAAAATAAAATACATGTTTCCGAAAGCCCATGCGGCAGCTTATGTTATGATGGCATTTAGAATTGCATGGTTTAAGGTCTATTATCCTGAGGCGTTTTATGTTACTTATTTTACGGTTAGGGCGGACGAGTTTGATGCCAACATGATGTGCCATGGGCAGGCCAAGGTAAGAAACTGCATACGGGAGTTGGAACAGAAAGGCAATAACATGACTCAGAAGGAAAAGAATGTTCTTACAATTCTTGAGGTCGCTAATGAAATGTATGCAAGAGGTATAAGTTTTTTACCTATTGACATTTACCAATCCGATGCTACAAAATTTCAGATAACCCCTAATGGAATCAGACCTCCGTTAAATGCCCTTCAGGGGCTGGGAATTGCTGCGGCTCAAAATATAGTTGAGGCAAGGAGCCATGGGGAGTTTTTGTCCATTGACGACCTGAGGACCCGCGCAAAGATAAGCAAGACAGTAATAGAAATTTTACAGCAAAACGGTTGCCTTGACGGTTGGCCTGAGAGTAACCAGATAAGTTTGTTCGGATAAAGATGTTTGAAAAAGAATTTTCGAATATATATATTTGAAGAAAATAACCAAGAACCTTGGTGAAGCATGTTATAGAGCCTGTTAATACAAAGAAAAGAGGCAAAGCATCAGTTTGCTCGAAGCGAATTTTGCTCTCATCTGATAATATATTAACAGGCTCCGGACTTGTGAAACTTAATATTTCATATCTTAGAATATAAGTTGAAAATAGGAAGAAAGTCGCTTTTCTTAAAAATCTAATTTGTAAAAAAAAATCGAAAAAAAGTTAAAATCCCCAACCGAAAAAATATATTCCTTACGTATTAATAAAATAAAAGTATATAGCTAAATTTATATTATTTAATTTTTTAAAGGGAGGTAGGTTATGAGAATCAAAAGTTTTTTGGCGAAATTAACGGCCATAATTTTGTTAATCGGCGTGTTTTCCGTATTGCCCTTTAATACAGGGATATTATTTGCCGATTACGAGCTTGTTTACGACAATTTTGAGGTTGACTATGACGGGTGGTGTAATTTAGGAGTCGACACGGTATTAAATGCTGTTGAAAACCAAGGTAATAATGCATCAAGGGGTATGATGGTATCAAACCGCTCCAGTGAAGAAGACGGAGCCTATTCACAAAAAGGTTTTTATCTTGATGGTGGCGTTGAGTACAATTACAGCGTTTATGCAAAGCATGAAGGTACTGATGTGGAAACCTTTAAGCTTTCTTTGAGCTATCTGGATGCAGAAACAGAAGAAAGAATTACAAAAGTAATAGCAACCAAGGATGCTGCAGCAGGAGAATGGGTAGAGCTTTCAACCAAATATAAAGCACCTAAAACTGCATTGGATATCACTTTATATATCACAACCAACAGCACTTCGGATTTCATTTTTGACGATGTGACCGTAACTCAGAAGAGAATAGTAGGATCAAATACAGCATCTGCAGCAGGTAATCGAGTATTGAAGGATATATATGCAAAGTATTTCAGAGTAGGTTCGGTACTTAACTCCGGAACGGTAAACAATTCATCTATAACTGCAATGATTATAAGAGAGTTTAACAGTATCACTTGTGAGAACGAAATGAAGCCTGATGCCACACTGGTTCAATCCGGTTCAACCGATTCAAATATCAGAGTATCTCTGAACCGTGCAGCAAGTATATTAAACTTCTGTGCAAAAAATAATATAGCCGTCAGAGGTCATACATTAGTATGGCACAGCCAGACACCACAATGGTTCTTCAAGAGCAATTTCCAGGATAACGGTAGCTGGGTATCTCAATCGGTTATGGATCAGCGTTTGGAAAGCTACATAAAGAATATGTTTGCTGAAATACAAAGACAGTATCCGTCATTAAATCTTTATGCTTATGACGTCGTTAATGAGGCAGTAAGTGATGATTCCAACAGGACCAGAAATTACGGCGGTGCAAGAGAGCCGGGATACGGAAACGGAAGATCTCCATGGGTTCAAATTTACGGGGACAACAAGTTTATTGAGAAAGCATTTACCTATGCAAGAAAATATGCTCCGGCAAATTGTAAACTTTATTACAACGATTACAACGAATATTGGGACCATAAGAGAGACTGTATTGCTTCAATGTGTGCATCTTTATACAACAAGGGCTTACTTGACGGTGTGGGAATGCAATCCCATATCAATTCGGATATGAATGGATTTTCAGGTATACAGAATTATAAAGCAGCTCTGCAGAAATATATAAATATCGGTTGTGATGTTCAGATTACAGAGCTTGATGTAAGTACTGAAAACGGCAAATTTAGCTTACAACAGCAGGCTGACAAATATAAAGCTATTTTCCAGGCAGCTGTTGATATAAACAAAACCTCCAGCAAAGGAAAGGTTACGGCTGTTTGTGTATGGGGACCTAATGACGCCAATACCTGGCTCGGTTCGCAAAATGCACCTCTTTTATTTGACAGAAACAATCAACCAAAGCCGGCATACAATTCGGTGGCATCCATTATCCCTCAGTCCGAATGGGGCGACGGTAACAACCCTGTTGGCGGCGGCGGTGGCAAACCGGAGGAGCCGGATCAAAACGGATATTATTTCCATGATACCTTCGAAGGCAGTTTGGGTCAATGGACCGGTAGAGGAGCTGCGCAAGTTCAGACAAGTGGCAGAACAGCATATAAAGGCTCGGAGTCCCTTTTGATCTCGAATCGTACAGCTGCATGGAACGGAGCACAGCGGGCATTAAGTGCCATAACATATAAGCCCGGAAATAAATATTGCTTCAGTACTGTTGCAATGTTTATTGAAGGCGCTACTTCGACGACGTTCTACATGAAGCTCCAATATGTAGATTCAAGCGGGAATGCTCATTATGATACTATAGCTGAGAAGACGGTAGGCCCCAATCAATGGGTTCACTTGTATAACCCACAATTTACAATTCCTTCAGGTGCAAGTGATATATATGTTTATGTGGAAACAGCCGATGATACCATCAACTTTTATATTGATGAAGCAATCGTAGCAGTTGCAGGAACTGTAATAACCGGGCCTGCAGATCCTGTAGAGCCTCCGATTAAATACGGAGACGTAAACTCTGACGGTTCTGTTGACTCCTTAGACATAACAGTATTAAAGAGGATAGTATTGCGTAAAGTTGAACCCACCAATGATGCTAAGATTGCCGGTGACGTTAACAAGGACGGATCATTAGACAGTATGGATGTGACGATTCTTAAGCGTTACATTTTAAGGAAAATTGACAAATTACCTTGGAGTTAAAAAACTGAACCTGAAAAACTCTTTAACTTATGAGGCTGCTGTACAGCATTACCTATAAGGTTGCTGTACAGCATTGTCTCTTTCTGAATTAATAAAGAAAAAAATCAAATTTTATATAATTATTTATATAATATAAAAAATAAATATCACTATTTTTATTTAATTTTAAAGAGGAGGTATAATATGAGGGTCAGAAGGGTTTTGGCGAAATTGACGGCTATTATTATGCTGATCGGCGTATTTTCCGTGTTGCCCATAAATTTAGGGAAAATATATGCCGATTACGAGCTTGTTTACGACAATTTTGAGGTTGACTATGACGGGTGGTGTAATTTAGGAGTCGACACGGTATTAAATGCTGTTGAAAACCAAGGTAATAATGCATCAAGGGGTATGATGGTATCAAACCGCTCCAGTGAAGAAGACGGAGCCTATTCACAAAAAGGTTTTTATCTTGATGGTGGCGTTGAGTACAATTACAGCGTTTATGCAAAGCATGAAGGTACTGATGTGGAAACCTTTAAGCTTTCTTTGAGCTATCTGGATGCAGAAACAGAAGAAAGAATTACAAAAGTAATAGCAACCAAGGATGCTGCAGCAGGAGAATGGGTAGAGCTTTCAACCAAATATAAAGCACCTAAAACTGCATTGGATATCACTTTATATATCACAACCAACAGCACTTCGGATTTCATTTTTGACGATGTGACCGTAACTCAGAAGAGAATAGTAGGATCAAATACAGCATCTGCAGCAGGTAATCGAGTATTGAAGGATATATATGCAAAGTATTTCAGAGTAGGTTCGGTACTTAACTCCGGAACGGTAAACAATTCATCTATAACTGCAATGATTATAAGAGAGTTTAACAGTATCACTTGTGAGAACGAAATGAAGCCTGATGCCACACTGGTTCAATCCGGTTCAACCGATTCAAATATCAGAGTATCTCTGAACCGTGCAGCAAGTATATTAAACTTCTGTGCAAAAAATAATATAGCCGTCAGAGGTCATACATTAGTATGGCACAGCCAGACACCACAATGGTTCTTCAAGAGCAATTTCCAGGATAACGGTAGCTGGGTATCTCAATCGGTTATGGATCAGCGTTTGGAAAGCTACATAAAGAATATGTTTGCTGAAATACAAAGACAGTATCCGTCATTAAATCTTTATGCTTATGACGTCGTTAATGAGGCAGTAAGTGATGATTCCAACAGGACCAGAAATTACGGCGGTGCAAGAGAGCCGGGATACGGAAACGGAAGATCTCCATGGGTTCAAATTTACGGGGACAACAAGTTTATTGAGAAAGCATTTACCTATGCAAGAAAATATGCTCCGGCAAATTGTAAACTTTATTACAACGATTACAACGAATATTGGGACCATAAGAGAGACTGTATTGCTTCAATGTGTGCATCTTTATACAACAAGGGCTTACTTGACGGTGTGGGAATGCAATCCCATATCAATTCGGATATGAATGGATTTTCAGGTATACAGAATTATAAAGCAGCTCTGCAGAAATATATAAATATCGGTTGTGATGTTCAGATTACCGAGCTTGATGTAAGTACTGAAAGCGGTAAATTTAGCTTCCAGCAGCAGGCTGACAAATATAAAGCCGTTTTCCAGGCGGCAGTCGATATAAATAATAATTCCAGCAAAGGAAAGGTTACGGCTGTTTGTGTATGGGGACCTAATGATTCCAATACCTGGCTCGGTTCACAAAATGCACCTCTTTTATTTGACGGAAGCAATCAACCTAAGGCAGCCTATAATGCAGTAGCTTCAATTATTCCTCAGTCCGAATGGGGAGACGGTGACAATCCGGTTGGCGGCGGTGGCGGAGGCAACCCAGAGGAGCCGGATGAAAACGGATATTATTACCATGATACCTTCGAAGGCAGTTTGGGCCAATGGACCGGTAGAGGAGCTGCGCAAGTTCAGACAAGCAGCAGTGCAGCATATAAAGGTTCACAGTCCCTTTTGGTCAATAATCGTACAGCTGCATGGAACGGAGCACAGCGGGCATTAAGTGCCAGAACATATAAGCCCGGGAATAAATATTGCTTCAGTACTGTTGCAATGTTTAAGCAAGGTGCTGCTTCCACAACGTTCTACATGAAGCTTCAATATGTAGATTCAAACGGTGATCCTCATTATGATACTATAGCTGAGAAGACGGTAGGCCCCAATCAATGGGTTCACTTGTATAACCCGCAATTCACAATTCCTTCAGATGCAAGTGATATGTATGTTTATGTGGAAACAGCCGATGATACCATTGATTTTTATATTGATGAAGCAATCGGAGCGGTTGCAGGAACTGTAATAACCGGACCTGCAGATCCTAAAAAAATTACGTATGGAGATTTAAACGATGACGGTTCTATTGACTCCTTGGACTTAACAATATTAAAGAGAATTGTACTGAGAAAAATTGTTCCCGATGAAGAGACTAAAGCTGCAGCTGACGTTAACCGGGACGGATCAGTAGACAGCATGGACGTGACTCTTGTTAAACGTTACGTTTTAAGAAAAATTGACAAATTTCCTGTAGATGAAAATAATGATCCGGGAAATAATGACCCTGAAAAACCTCCTTTTAATTACGATGCTGCTTTACAATATCGTCCCGCTCCGAACTCTTATTTGAATCAGTGCCCACAGCCGGGAAGAATTGTAAAGGAAACATATACAGGGATAAACGGAACCAAGAGTCTAAATGTATATCTTCCTTACGGTTATGACCCAAGCAAAAAATATAATATTTTCTACCTCATGCATGGCGGAGGAGAAAACGAAAATACGATTTTTAGCAACGATGTTAATTTGCACCGTATCCTTGACCACATGATTATGAATGGCGAGCTTGAGCCATTGATTGTGGTAACACCTACCTTCAATGGCGGAAACTGCACAGCTCAGAATTTCTATCAGGAATTCAAGGCAAATGTAATTCCCTTTGTAGAAGGCAAGTACTCTACTTATGCAGAGTCAACAACTCCTGAGGGAATTAAAGCTTCCAGAATGCACAGAGCCTTTGGAGGATTCTCAATGGGAGGTTTGACAACATGGACGGTAATGGCTAACTGCCTTGATTACGTTGCATACTTTATGCCTCTCAGCGGAGATTACTGGGCTGGAAATTCCGGTCAGGATAAAGCTAATGCCCTTGTTACATCAATAAATAATTTCGGATATTCAAATAGACAGTACTTCGTATTGGCAGCCACAGGTACCGAGGATATTGCATATAATAATATGGTACCGCAAATTGAAGCTATGAAAACGAAGCCGCAATTTGTATATACTTCGGATTTTTCCAAGGGTAATTTCTACTTCCTTGTAGCTCCGGGCCTTACACACTGGTGGGGATATGTAAGACATTATATTTATGATGCTCTTCCGTATTTCTTCCATGAATAGTGTAAATCTCGGTCAAACTATAAAATATAATTAATTGCTAATAAAATGTTGATATTTACAAATAATAATGATATAATACTTCTGGACTAAAGCAAATAGTAACTTAAGGTAAAGAGTGGGTCATTCCCACTCTTTCGTATTAATTTGAACTACTTGGAATTTTACGAAGCAATGTACTTTAAGATTTAGGGGCTTGATGCCCCTGAGATTTTATTGGTTAATTCTACGGGAGGTTAATATGACAAAAAAGAAAATAGAAGAGTTGGTTACAAAATTTGCTACTCCCATAGTTGATAAACACTCCTTTGAACTGGTTGATGTTGAGTTCATAAAGGAGGGATCCAATTATTTTTTGCGGATCTATATTGATAAACCGGGAGGTATAACTATTGACGACTGTAAGATTGTAAGTGAAGAAATAAGTGATATTTTGGATAGGGAAGATCCCATACCGCAGAAATACTTTCTCGAAGTGTCTTCTCCAGGTTTAGACCGGCCGTTAAAGAAGGACAGTGATTTTGAACGGTTCAAGGGAGAGATGGTTGAAATCAAGCTTTTTAAACCTATTGACGATAAAAAGATATTTGAAGGAAAGCTATTGGGTCATAACAGCTCTGTGATTCTTATAGAAAAAGAAAACGGAGAAAAAATGGAGTTTGAACGCGATAAAATTGCATTGGTAAGAAGATTGATTAAGTTCTAACTTTATTTGTAATTTAATTTTATAATGTTTGCCACGTAGTTGGTAATATTGTGAAAACCGTCAAGTTTAACTTTAGTTAAAAATATAATTTTAAAATGTGCGCTCCTGATTGATATTGGATATTATATAACATGAAAACTAAATAAGGAGGATCTAAAAAAATGAGTGCGGATTTGATTCATGCATTGGAGCAGTTGGAAAAAGACAAGGGGATTGATAAAGAAGTTATAATTGAAGCCATTGAGGCTGCTCTTATATCGGCATATAAGAGAAGCTTTGGCTCGTCACAAAACGTGAAGGTTTTTATTGACCGTCAGACCGGTGATTTTAAGGTATTTGCCTTGAAGAAGGTTACCAGTAATCCTCAGAATGATTTGCTGGAAATATCGGTTGAAAATGCAAAGAAAATCAATCCTGGGCTTGAAGAAAACGATGTGGTTGAGATAGAGGTTACACCGAGAAAATTCGGAAGAATAGCTGCTCAAACAGCCAAACAGGTGGTTGTTCAACGAATCAGGGAAGCTGAAAGAGGAATTATTTTTAATGAATTTTCCAATAAGGAAGGCGAGATTGTTACCGGGATTGTTCAAAGGACGGAAAGGAAAAACGTGATTATTGACCTTGGAAAAGCCGAGGCAATTCTGCCGCTCTCAGAGCAAATACCGGGTGAAGAATATAAATTTAATGACCGTATAAAGACGTATATAATTGAGGTTAAGAAAACCACAAAAGGTCCTCAGATTATAGTTTCAAGAACGCATCCCGGAATAGTTAAAAGACTTTTTGAGCTTGAAGTTCCGGAAATCTATGAGGGAATAGTAGAGATCAGGAGTATTTCAAGAGAGCCGGGATCAAGAACGAAAATTGCGGTTTTCTCCAAGGACGATAATGTAGACCCCGTCGGTGCCTGTGTGGGTCAAAAGGGTACCAGGGTTCAGGCTATTGTTGATGAGCTGAGGGGCGAAAAGATAGATATAATAAAGTGGAGCAGCAATATTCAGGAATACATTTCCAGTAGCCTTAGCCCGGCAAAAGTGGTAAGAGTGGACGTAAATGAAGAAGAAAAGAGTGCAAAGGTGACTGTACCGGATTTCCAGCTGTCATTGGCAATAGGAAAAGAAGGGCAGAACGCAAGGCTTGCTGCAAAGCTTACCGGATGGAAAATTGATATAAAGAGTGAATCTCAGCTTAGAGCAACTATTGAACAACAGCTCTTGAATTTCGACGGCAGCTACAATGCTTTAAATGATGGAGAAGACAACTCTTACAGCGATCAGGGATATAATCCGGCAGAGTATTATGAAAATTATGAAGAGGCTGAAAACACTCTGGATGAAGACGAAAAGGATTTTGTTGACGAATCCGATGAATAGAGGATTTTAGGTTTAAACAATAAAATAGCAGAAATATATTATATTTTTTGGTGATATCACAAATAGTATTATTTGGGATGTGATGAGTGTTGAAACAAAAAAAGATTCCAATGAGAATGTGCCTTGGATGTCAGGAGATGAAGCCAAAAAAAGAGCTGATTAGAGTTGTGAAGAACAAGGAAAATGAAATATCCATTGATTTTACGGGTAAAAAGCCGGGAAGAGGTGCATACATCTGTAGAAGCCTTTCTTGCTTTGAAAAAGCAAGAAAGGGAAAGCGGCTTGAAAGGGCTTTTGAGACATCTATTAATGAGGAGATATATGAATCTTTGAAAAAAGATCTGGAGGATGGTAATGTCTGAAAGAATATACTCTTTTTTGGGCTTGGCAAGAAAAGCAAATAAGCTGGTCTCAGGGGATGAGACATGTGAAAGGGCTATAAAGGCAGGAAAGGTAAGCTTGGTAATTGTAGCGGAGGATGCTTCACCCAACACAAAAAAAAAGTTTACGGATGCCTGTCGTTATTATAATATAAATATAAGAATCTTCGGTAAAAAGGAGTTATTGGGCAAATTTATCGGTAAGGATTTAAGGTCGGTGATAGCTATACAGGAATTGGGATTTTCAAAACGGATATTGCAATTGATTGATGATGAAAAAATTGGATGCGGGGGTGAATCTATTGACGAAAAAAAGAGTATATGAGATTGCAAAAGAGCTTAATACAACAAGCAAAAGGCTGATGGAAAAATTGGCGGAAATAAATATAGAAGTTAAAAACCATATGAGTCTTCTGGAAGAGGATCAACTTGAAGCATTATATGATCATATTGGTGTTATTAGACATAATGAGGATAAATCTGATACCGAAGAAAAAAAGACTACTTCCGCTCCTCAAATTATTCAGCAAAATGTTGAAATGAAAAAAGGAGCCAAAAAGGCACCGAGAATAATCAGAACCACAGAGATTTATCTGGATTCACAGGAATCGGAAAAGGATAATGAACCTGCCGGTCAGAAGGATTCAAAAAAGGAAGGAAAGCGAAAACGAAATGATTTTGTAAAGGTAGCAAGCTCTAATTCAGGTTTAAGGCCTGGTTTTGTGAGAGATACCAAACCGGATTATAAAAAAATGGTAGAAAATGAAAAGAAAGAAATTCAGGCTAAGGAAAATAATAAGGTGATAGATAAAGGTAAGACGATGGAGAAGGAAAAAATAGAGACAATGACAGAAATAAAGGATACAACGGCTCCTGTTGATAAAGGGGTGGGTTTAAAATCACATGCTGATATCAAGGATAACAGCCAAGTTGGGAATAATAAAGAAATAGTAAGCAGTAACAAAACTGAAGCAGTTAAAGATGATTCAATAAAGGATGATGCTGTGAATAAATCGGTTAAGAATGAGGCTTTGGATACCCAGGTTAAGCCGGACACTTTGAATAATAGTGTTAATGCACAGATGAAGAGAGAAGAAGAGAAAAAGGATATGGATGTTGCTCACAAGACGGTTAATGTTCAGAGCAATCAGCCATCTGCCGAACCAATTGTTGATAATGTGAAGAATGATAATAAAAAGAAGGACTTTAAAGCCAATGAAAATAAAAAGAGCGGTTATAATAATGATATAAAGAAGAATGATAAAAAAGACAGCGGTCATAGGAAGGATGCCAATTTTAAAAGGGACGGCAATTATAATAAAGACAATAAAAACGATAATAACCGTCCGAAGGATGATAATTTTGGATCAAAAGAAAAAACTGCTTCTTTCGGTGACAGGGGTCAGGATATGAACCGTACGGCAAGTAAGCGTTTAGATATTCCCAAGGTTGAACTTACAGCTTCTCAAAAAGAGGAAATGAATTCACAGAGAGCGGAAAGACGGGAACTGAACAAGGATGTGGAAAAAGATACAAAAAGGGAATTTAAGAAAGAATCAGCCAAACAAATGAAAACCAAAAACAACAGCAAGGTTTTAAAGAGTGTTCTTACCGCAAAGAAGGGCGTATCCGAGGTATTGTCAAATGACTTTGAATTGGATGATCTCTTTGTTGACGGCATGAAAGGCAAGAGGAAGATAAAAAAGGCAAAGAAAGAAGAGAAAAAAGAAGAAAAATATATTCCTCCTAAGGCTGTGCTTACTTCAATAAAAATTCCGGAGGTTTTAACGGTCAAGGAACTGGCTGAAGCTCTTAAAAAGACCTCTGCTGAAGTAATAAAGAAGTTAATGTCCTTTGGTATTATGGCAACACTAAATCAAGAGGTTGATTTTGATACGGCAGCAATCGTGGCTGATGAATTTGGGGTAAAAGCGGAGAAGGAAGTTGTTATCAGCGAAGAAGATATTCTCTTTGATGACAGCGATGATGCCAATGATCCGGAAGCTGTGCCAAGACCGCCGGTAGTGGTTGTAATGGGACATGTTGACCATGGTAAGACATCCCTTTTGGATGCCATAAAGCAGACAAATGTTATTGATAGTGAAGCCGGTGGAATTACACAGCATATCGGTGCATATATGGTTAAAATAAATAATAGAAATATCACATTCCTCGATACCCCGGGACACGAGGCATTTACGGCCATGAGAGCTAGAGGAGCGCAGGTTACCGATATAGCAATACTTGTTGTGGCTGCCGATGACGGTGTTATGCCTCAAACCGTTGAAGCAATAAACCATGCAAAGGCTGCAAATGTTAATATTATAGTTGCAATTAATAAAATTGACAAACCGGCTGCAAATTCGGAAAGGGTTAAGCAGGAATTGACGGAATATGGCCTGGTTCCGGAAGAATGGGGTGGCGATACCATTTGTGTTGAGGTTTCTGCTAAGAAGAGAATTAATATAGACAGTTTACTTGAAATGGTACTTCTTGTTGCAGATATGAACGATCTTAAGGCCAATCCCAATAAACAGGCTAAGGGAACTGTTATAGAAGCAAGACTTGACAAGGATAAAGGACCTATAGCCACCTTGCTGGTGCAGAGGGGAACTTTGAATACGGGGGATTCCATAATAACCGGTGTTACCTTCGGAAGAATCAGGGCTATGACAGACGATAAAGGCCGCAGAATTAAAAAAGCCGGTCCATCCACTCCGGTGGAGATTCTCGGTTTGCCGGAAGTACCTGAAGCAGGACAAATTTTCCATGCGGTTACCGACGAAAAAGTGGCAAAGCATCTAGTGGAAAAGAGGAAGCTCAAGCAAAGAGAACAGCAATTGAAAGCAACTGCCAGGGTTTCACTGGAGGATTTGTTTAATCAGATTAAAGAAGGAAAGGTTAAGGAACTTAATATAATTGTTAAGGCTGATGTTCAGGGGTCTGTTGAGGCTGTTAAACAGTCGCTGGAGAAGCTCAGCAATGATGAAGTGAGGATCAAGATTATTCACGGTGCAGTGGGTGCTGTTACCGAATCCGATGTAACTTTGGCACAGGTATCCAATGCCATAATAATCGGTTTCAATGTGAGACCTTCTTCTAAGGTAATAGATGCGGCAAAGGACGCAGGCGTTGATTTGAGACTTTATAGAATAATATACGACGCAATTGAAGATATACAGTCTGCCATGAAAGGAATGCTTGACCCGACTTATAGAGAGGTTGTTCTTGGACATGTGGAAATCAGGCAGATATTCAAGGTTTCCGGAATAGGTACCATCGGCGGAGGTTATGTCACCGACGGGAAAATTGTTAGAAACTCCGATATAAGGCTGGTCAGGGATGGCATTGTCATTCATGAAGGAAAACTTGCATCATTAAAGAGATTTAAGGATGATGTCAAAGAGGTTGCTCAGGGCTTTGAATGCGGATTATCTATAGAAAAGTTTAATGACATCAAAGAAGGGGACGTTATTGAGGCATTTTCCATTGAAGAGGTAAAGAACTAAAATAATAATTGCAGAACATATTCAGAAAATTGTTGTGCAGTATTGGGAGTGTTTGATATGGACAGAATCGCACGTATATCTGAGGAGATAAAAAGGGAAATAAGCAATATAATACAAAACGAACTGAAGGATCCAAGGCTTTCCAAGCTTATAAGCATTACCCATGTTAATGTTACGAAGGACCTTCGTTATGCAAAGGTTTATGTCAGTATCATGGGTAATGATGAGGATAAAAACAGTTCTTTGGAAGGTCTTAAAAGTGCTGCAGGTTTTATCCGACGGGAAATTGGCCATAGAATACAGCTGAGATACACGCCGGAGATTCATTTTGAGATTGATAATTCCATTGAGCAGGGAGCTTATATTACAAAGCTCATCAGTGAGACAACGCAAAATCAGGAATGAGTCTTAAAATGCAAAAGACATTGTTTCTATAATGCTTGTTGAGAGGTAGAAAATGGTTGAGAACAGGATTATAAAACTAATAAACGAAGCTGAAAGAATTGCAATTTTACCCCATGTTTCGGCAGACGGGGACGCGCTTGGCTCAAGTCTGGCATTGGCTATTGCACTTAGGACAATGGATAAGGTTGTGACGGTTTATCTCGAAGAGGAAATACCTTCTATCTATAGTTTTTTGCCCGGAAGGGAGTCTGCTCAGGTTTACGGTGAAAAGCCCGATAAGTATGAGCTAGTATTGGCACTGGATACCGGGGATTTGGAAAGGCTGGGAAGAAGGATTGCTATTTTTGAGGAGGCAGACAAAACCGTAAATATAGACCATCATACCACAAATACCGAGTTTGCCCGGTTGAATCTTGTGAAGGTGAGCTCTTCGGCTGTAGGGGAAATAATATATCAGCTCATTAAAATGATGGGTATAGCCCTTGACAAGGACATGGCAACTTGCCTTTATGTTGCAATAGCTACAGATACCGGAGGATTTAGATACAGCAATACCACACCAATCACTCATCAAATTTCTGCAGACCTTATCAACAACGGTGTGGATGTGGCCAATATATCTCAACTGGTGTTTGAAACCACATCACTACCCAAGGTAAAGCTTATGGGTAAGGCAATTGATAATATGGAGTTGCTTGAAAACGGAAAGTTGGCTTTTATTTATATCACCGATGAAATGCTGAAAAGTATCGGTGCTGTGGAAGAAGACTGCGATGGTTTGGTGAACATAGGAAGAAATATTGAAGGGGTAGAAGTATCAATATTGATAAGGCAGCGTGGAGATGATGAATACAAGATTAACTTTAGGTCCAAATCTTATGTTGACGTCTCCAGCATAGCAAACAGGCATTCCGGCGGCGGTCATGTAAGGGCAGCCGGGTGCACCGTTAAGGGAGATATAAATGAAATCAAAAACGCATTGATAAAGGAGATTAGAGAAGTCTTATAGCTATGAACGGAATTTTGAATATATTGAAGCCCCCGGGAATGACTTCCTTTGATGTTGTGGCATATTTGAGAGGATTATTGAAGGTAAAGAAGATAGGGCATACCGGAACACTGGATCCAGGGGCGGTGGGAGTTTTGCCTGTTTGCATCGGCAAAGCCACAAAGGTGATTGAATACCTGACGGACAAAGACAAGGTATATAGGGCTGAGCTTACGCTGGGCATTTCCACCGACACTCAGGACAGCTTGGGAAGGATTTTAAAAGAGGCGAAAGTGAATTTATCGGAAAATGATATAGCTGCTGCGGTTAAGTCCTTTGTTGGCAGCTATAATCAATTGCCTCCTATGTATTCGGCAATAAAGAAAAACGGCAAAAAGCTTTATGAGCTCGCAAGAAGCGGTATTGAAGTGGAACGGAGCCCAAGAGAGGTTACCATTCATTTTATAAACATATTGAGTATTAAGGAAAACAAAGTTATTTTTGATGTGGGTTGTTCTAAAGGTACTTATATAAGGACTTTGTGCGCAGATATCGGGGAAAAGCTGGGCTGCGGAGGGCATATGTCTTTTCTGGTGAGAATGAAGGCAGGTTGCTTTAATATCAATGATTCATTAACCGTAGAGCAAATTAGAGAGATGGCGGATAACGGTACGATAGAAAAGGCATTTATAGGCATCGAAAAGGTTTTTGATGATTTTGAAAGGATATGTCTTGACAAAGAGGAAGAAAAGAGATTTTTAAACGGAGGCTTTATTAAGCTGGAAGGTTCGGTACCTGCTTTATCGCAGAAGGTTTGTGTATTTGGAGAAAATGAGAACATTTTGGCTCTTGGAGAGACGGTTTTAAATAAAAAGGGGGAGTTGTCTCTCAAGCCGTTGAAGATATTTATATGATAAGGTAAATTTTCTTTACTTAATTAAGTGATAGTGAGAAATGCTGAGTAGTATTAAGTTATATTAGAGAATATTAAGTAAAAATTGAGTAAGATAGAGCGATATTAAGTAATATTAAGAATATTGAATAATTTTTGGCAGTATTGAGCAATGTTGAGTAATATTGAGTAACATAAAGAAAATGAGTTTGAACTTAACGGAAGAATAGAAATATAAAATAATTGAAGTATAAAGGGTAGTATTATGAAAGTAATATACGGTACGGATGAAGGTACAAAATTTATAAGACCGACGGGTATAGGACTTGGAAATTTCGATGGTTTGCATGTGGGTCATCTGGCTTTGATTAACACGCTTATAACCGAATCTATTTTTAATTCTTTTGATTCGGTATTGTATACCTTTAGTAGCCATACTGAGAATATTATTAATAAAAAGTCGATTACTCCTTTGGTTATGACAAATGAGAAAAAAATCGAGCTTTTAAATCGGACAAGGTTGGACTATTTGTATTTTGAAAAGTTTGACGAAGCTTTTTCCAAGATGAAGCCGGAAACGTTTGTAAAGGATATTCTGATAAAGAGATTGAATATGAAGCTTGCTGTTGCAGGCTTTAATTATAGATTTGGACATAAGGGTGAGGGTGATGCCGAGCTCTTACGGAAATTGGGCAATGATCTGGGATTCAGGGTTATTATTATTGAGCCGATACGGCATGGGGATGAAGTGGTAAGCAGTACCCTTATAAGAAAGAATATTCTAATAGGTGATATGGGTAAAGTGTTTGAGCTTTTGGGAAGACATTATTCTATAACAGGGATTGTTGAAAAGGGCAGAAGGATAGGTAACACATTAGGATTTCCCACTGCCAATATCAGTCCTGAAATTGAGCTGGCTTTGCCCCCGGATGGAGTATACATATCAAAGACCTGTATAGACGGCAAAATGTATCCCGGAATTACCAACATAGGAATCAATCCTACATTTGGCGGGTTGGATAGAAGATGCGTTGAAACCCATTTATTGAATTTTGAAAACGGCGATATCTATGGAAAGAAGATTGAGGTATTTTTAATAGAACGGATAAGGGGAGAGAAAAAGTTTGAAAGTGCGCAGCACCTGGTTGAGCAAATAAAAAAGGATATTGAGACTGCAAAGAATTACTTCCGCTTATAGTATTTGATTTTGAAGTGTGTTGGAAAGAATGAAAATTATATTTAAACACCGCTGTTATCTGAGTGAAGAAAAATATGGAAGAAACATTGTGAAGCAAGTGTTAGAGCCTGTTAATACAACGCGGAAAGGGAGAGCATCCATTCACGCGAAGCGAGTTTTGCTCGCCCCCGCGGAGTATTTACAGGCTCTGTACTTGCGAAACTCAAGTTTCTGGAGCATTTTTCTTCACAGTGGCACTCCCTCAAAAAAGGCAGGGGAGTTTTGCCTCCCCATCTACCCTAGTTTTCGTTTTAGCATATACCCCCAGAACATACCATTGACAAATGTCAGTGCAAGTATTCCTGCTGCTACTGCTGCACCCATACTTATAGTGAATTCGTTATCGTCTGCCTCTTGTTGCTTGGCATGGGTCCTTGGATATTTTCGGTAATATCTGACATGTTCCATTTAAATCCCTCCGTTATTATATTATTTTCAATACATAGATTTTTATTAGTTTGTAAACATCCATAAACTTGCTTACCAATTATTGAATAAAGGTGAGGTTTTTTATTATACTATTAGTATTAATAACTTACATAAGGAGAGGATTTAAAGAATGAGTACTTTGCTTTCGGAAAGTCACGTATCACAGATTGCTGCGTTTAACGGTATAAAGGTTTTTCATATTAAGAGCCAAAAATTTAAGACCAATTCCATAAATATTTTTTTTCATGACGATTTAAGCAAAGAGAGGGCAACTAAAAACGCACTTCTTCCCGCAGTTTTGAGAAGAGGCTGCGAAGGATATCCAACGATACGGGATATTTCGTTGAAGCTTGAAGAATTATATGGAGCCGTGTTTGACTGTGGAGTTACCAAAAAGGGTGAGAGCCAGATTATACAGTTTTACCTTGAGTATGTTTCGGATAAATATGCAAAATCCGATGCAAACCTGACTCAAAAAACCTTTGATCTTCTTTTAAGCATCATTACAAAACCGATTGTTGAAAATAATGCCTTTAAGGCTGAATATGTGGAGCAGGAATCTAAAAACCTAAAAGAAATGATAGAAGGGCGGGTTAATGACAAGGTTCAATACGCGGTGGAAAAATGCCTGGAAGAGATGTGCAAGAATGAACCTTTCGGTATATATGACTACGGAAGTGTTGAGGATTTGGCAAAAATCAATGCGCAAAACCTTTATGAGCATTATAAATATTTTCTTGAAACTCTGCCCATGTACGTTTTTATATTCGGTGACCTCGATGACGGGCAGATAAAATATATTATAGACGGTTTGTCCGGGATAAAGAGGGGCAATATTAAAGTTGTCGGAAAGACAGGCATTGAAAGCAAAGCAGGAGATGTAAAAGATATAACCGAAAGAATGAATGTTACCCAGGGTAAATTGTGTTTGGGATTTAGGACCAATATTTCCCCCGACAGCAATGATTATTACAAACTGATGGTATATAACAGCATTCTCGGCGGAGGACTTCACTCAAAGCTTTTTCAAAATGTGAGGGAAAAAGCCGGGCTGGCATATTACGTGTTTTCAAGGCTGGAAAAGTTTAAGGGGCTGATGGTGATAAGCAGCGGTATTGAAATAGGCAACCGGGATAAGGCAATGGAAATTATAAAGAATCAGCTGGAAGATATTAAGAACGGCAATATTTCCGACTACGAATATGAAGCATCCATCAAAAGTATGGAGACGGGAATCAAGTCATTAAAAGACAGCCAGCTTCAGGTTGTGGATTTTTATTTGAGCCAGCACATTATAGGAACGGATGACGGGCCAAACGACATGATTGAAAAGATTAAACAGGTGACAAAAAAGGATGTGGTGGATATTGCAGGAAAGATTCAGCTGGACACCGTTTATTTCTTGACATCCTTGGAATAATCATTAGTCAATGCCGATTAATAATATTTGATTGAAGGGAGAATTCAGACAGTATGGATATTAAAACTGTTGAATATAAAAATGTTGATGAAGTAATGTATGTTCATGAGCACCAAAGCGGACTTAAAACCTTTGTAATACCGAAAAAAGGGTATTCAAAAAAGTATGCGACCTTTGCTACCCATTACGGTTCCATTAACAATGAGTTTTCCTTAAACGGAGGAAAGGATGTTATAAGGGTTCCCGACGGGATCGCTCATTTTTTGGAGCATAAGCTTTTTGAACAAAAGGACGGAAGCGTGATGGATAAATTCTCAAAGCTCGGTTCAAATCCCAATGCATATACCGGCTTTGCCCAGACGGTGTACCTCTTTTCCTGTACCGACCGGTTTAAGGAAAATTTTGAGCTTCTTTTAACCTTTGTTCAAAATCCTCATATAACTGAGGAAAGCGTTGAGAAGGAAAAGCATATCATTGGTCAGGAAATTAGAATGTATAATGATAATGCAAACTGGAGAGTGTTTTTCAACCTTCTGGATGCATTTTACGAAAAGAATCCCGTAAAGATCGACATTGCGGGAAGCATTGAAAGCATAAGCAAAATTAATAAAGATGTGCTTTATACCTGTTATAATACCTTTTACCATCCTTCCAACATGATGGTTTTGGTGGTGGGAGACGTTGAGCCGTCCGAGGTGTTCTCCCAGGTGGAGGAAAACATTGATTCAAAAGGTCAAGTCCCGGAGATCAAGAGGATTTTCCCGGAGGAACCGGAACGGATAAGAAAGGAGTATGTTGAGCAAAAATTGGCGGTTTCCATGCCTTTATTCCAGATGGGATTTAAGGATACCATTTTCAACACAAAAGGGATTGAATGCTTAAAGAGGGAAATAGCCGTAAAAATCTTACTGGATATGATAATGGGTAGAAGCTCAGAATTATATAACAGGCTTTATAATGAAGGGCTTATAAACAATAGCTTTGATTTTGACTACAGCATTGAGGAGAGCTATGCATATTCAGCCTTTGGAGGTGAGTCAGCGGATCCTTTTGCGGTTAGAGACAGGGTGGTTGAAGAAATTAGAAACATAAAAAGCAAAGGACTGGATCAAAACAGCTATGAACGCATTAGAAGGGCAATGAGCGGAAGATTTATTAAACAGCTGAATTCCATAGAAAGAATCTCTCATATGTTTATTTCCGTGTATTTTAAAGATGTAAACATGTTTGACTATTTCAATGTTTATGAGAATATGTCCTTTGATTATGTAAAAAAAGTATTTGATGAGCATTTTAATTTCGACAACCTTGCATTGTCGGTGATAAATCCTGCGTAAGGGGGAATAATAATGGATGGGATAAACATAGTAAGGTTTCCGAAACTTGGCCTGGAACTTGAAATAAACAGGGTTGCTTTCCGGATTTTCGGTTTCCCGATTTATTGGTACGGTATTATCATTTCTGCCGGTTTGTTTCTTGCAGTATATTTGGGCTTGAGAAATTGCAAGAAATTCGGAATAAAGTCGGACCACGTTTTTGATATTGTTTTGTACGGACTTCCTTCGGCTGTTATAGGTGCACGGTTATATTATATTATATTCAACTGGCACGAGTTTAACGGAGATATCATGAAGATGATTAACATCCGGGAAGGCGGACTTGCAATTTATGGCGGATTAATCGGTGCTGTGCTTTCGACTTATATTTATACGAAGGTAAAGAAAATTGATTTTTTAGCTGTTGCAGATTTGGGAGGACCATACTTTGTTATGGCGCAAGGAATCGGACGATGGGGAAACTTTGTAAATCAGGAGGCCTTCGGACGAAATACGAACCTTCCCTGGGGAATGCACAGCAACGCAATACAGGAGTATCTTGAAAGGCTTGGGGACAGCAGTATTGACCCTTTGGCACCGGTTCATCCCACATTTTTATACGAATCAATATGGGATTTTTGTGTATTCCTGTTTCTTTTGTGGTATAGAAAGAGATATAAGGTTAAAGGAGAACTGTTTTTTCTTTACATGATGCTGTATGGCGTTGGCAGGGCTTGGATCGAGGGACTTCGGACTGACAGCCTTTACATAGGCGGCACTAACATTAGGGTGTCGCAGCTTCTTGCAATAACTTTTGCGGTGGTATTTGCTGCTGTAATTTTTATAAGGCGGAGGAGGTGCTTGGGGGAAACTCCTGTATATAACACAAGCGCCGGTACAGATATTGAAGAAAGTACAGATACCCAAACAAATGCAAATATTGTGGAGAATGAGGATGCAGAAGTTAATGCAATAAACGATGCAAGCGTTTCCCATGAGGTTAATTCGGAAATGAATTCCGATGCGGGAACACAGGCACAGGAAAAGTGACATAAGTTGACAATAAACACAAAATAATGATAATCAGCTTCAATAAATACCTGCAGGTATATGAGAAATACCTACAGATATATGAGAGGACATAATAACATGACATGAATTATCTAAATATTACATTATCATTACATTTTTCGAAGACTATTGACTCGTAATTAGTATTTTTTTATAATTGAGGGGCAAAAAAATAACACGCATGTCAAAAAATATAATTTTGGGTCGTGCGATGTTTTTACAAAAGAAAATGGTGGTGTTTCACATGAACCAATTGAAAATTCAAGATTTACAGACCCAGTTGAATCATTTGATAGACAAAGGTGACGATTTTTCAAAAATATACGAACTGAGTGTCAAGCTTGATATGCTCATAGTTCAGTACTATAACGAGAAGTTAAAGCATAAAAAGACTGAATGTCACCTAACTTAATAAGCTATGATTCTTGAAAACAGTATTTATAGGTTTTCGGGAAATAGTACACAATATAACCATATACCTTTGTATATTGAACTGAAATTATTGTTGTAAATTACGATGTGATTCAATATTATATCAATTGAAGACGGTTATATATTATCTAAAAAAATACGGCATAAATTTAGCAAAGTAAGTGAATTTTCTTCATATTAATTTAAAACAATCGTTAAATATTGGTATTGGTTGACATTGTGTTAATGAAAAAATATAATTAAGATGTTATTATGATTTTATTACTACTGTTAAACCATGATTATTATGGTTTACAGTAGTTTTTAATTATTATCACACATTTCATATAAAGGTGGCCTTTATGTATATCGTTGAAAAAACAAAGAATTTCAACTTTTTTAAAAGTTTTGATTATATTCTTTTTTTGGAGATAATTATTCTTTCGGTTATTGGCTGTTTTGTTGCAAGAAGTGCGGTCAATACATTTTCAACCAGCAGGAAAATGATGATTGTTCATATAGGATGCCTGGCGGTTGGAGCCTTACTGGCCGTATTAATTAGCTTCCTTGATTATAAGGATTTTAAAATTCCGGGAATTTTGTTTTATTTCTTTACCATTGCACTTTTGGTGTTGGTCCTTTTTATAGGTACCGGTGAAGATCTGGGAAGCAGGAACAGGCTTGTATTTATGGGATTTACTTTTCAGCCGTCGGAGCTTGCCAAGATATCCGTTGTTATTGTCGGCTCTATTTTTCTTGATAGAATATATAATGGAGAAAAAAACAAAGCAGCTAATATAATTAAGTTTGTTGTTTATTCCTCAATACCTGTGCTGCTGATTGTGGTTCAAAAGGATTTCGGCGTTGTTGCGGTGTTTTTATGTGCTCTTTTTATAATGGTGTTTTTCTGCGGACTTCGTTATAAATATATATTTATGATGCTGGGAGCGGGAGTGCTAACTGCACCGTTTGTTTGGTTCTTTTTACTGAATGATAAAAGGCGGGACAGGATAAGGGTATTTTTAAATCCAAATCTGGATCCGTTAGATGCAGGTTGGAATGTTATAAGGTCAAAGATGGCAATCGGATCCGGCAAGATTTTCGGAAAAGGGCTGTTTAAGGGGATTCAAACCCAAAACTCAATGGTTCCCGTTAAGGAGTCGGATTTTATATTTTCAGTGGTGGGAGAAGAACTGGGCTTTGTGGGCGCGGTTGTAATACTGCTATTGGTGTTTTTAATACTTATGCGGTTTCTGAATATCGCAAAAAACGCAAGAGACACTTATGGATCTTTTCTCGTCATTGGCTTGGGTAGTTTTTTTGCTGTGAACTTTATTGAAAATATAGGTATGAGTATCGGATTGTTGCCGGTTACAGGAATACCGTTACCTTTCATCAGCGTGGGGGGAAGTGCGATGCTGACCAACATGCTTTCCGTAGGGATTATTCTCAGTGTATCCGCCCGAAGGCATAGAGGGCGCTTTTTGACCTAGTTGAGTAGCTGTGAGCAAAAATGACGCTAGTAAAAATAACGTGAGCAAAAATATGGAAGAAACATTGTGGAGCAGCTTGTAGAGCCTGTTAATACGACGCGGAAAGGGAGAGTATCCACTTCCGCAAAGCGAGTTTTGCTCGACCCCGCGGAGTATTTACAGGCTCTAAACTGCGAAACTTAAGTTTCTGGAATATTTTTGTTCACGTAAATAAATGCTTGCTTAATAAGCTCAATCTTAATAAATTCAACCTTAATATTTGGTATTTTCCCGAAAAAAAGATAGGACTCGTTTCCTATCTTTTATTTTTTCTGTAGGAAATTTTCAAAATAGACTTGATTATTAGCCATTTTTGCACTAAAATTAAAGTAGAAGTGGTGGAAAGTGGTGTGAAGTGGTGAATGGTACCAAAAAAGTGAGGTGAAATAGTTGTTTTATGGTGAATACCAGCATTCAGTTGATGCAAAAGGCCGGGTTATAATTCCTTCAAAGTTTCGTGACGGACTTGGAGAGAAGTTCATTTTAACCAAAGGTCTGGATAACTGTTTGTTTGCGTATTCATCAGAAGAATGGACTAATTTGGAGACCAAGCTCAGGGCACTTCCGTTCACCGACAAGGATGTAAGGGCGTTTGTAAGATTCTTCTTTGCAGGTGCTACCGAATGCGAAGTGGACAAGCAGGGAAGAATATTGATACCACAAAATCTAAGAGAGTATGCAAACTTGGAAAAGGATGTATACATTATAGGTGTTTCCACCAGAGTTGAAATATGGGATAAGAGTAAATGGGAGAGCTATTCCGGAGATGAAAACATGAGTGCGGACAGTATTGCCGAAAAGATGGCGATGCTTGGAATATAGGCACTGATGTGTGCGGCTCCGATAGTTTGAACGCAGTAGGAATACTTTAGTTGGGAGAGTTGGTTGGCTTTAATGGAATTTGATCACAAACCGGTATTACTGGAAGAATCAATATCAAATCTGGAAATCAAGCCGGATGGCATTTATGTGGACGGTACTTTAGGTGGTGCAGGCCATTCGACGGAAATTTTAAAAAGACTTGGAGAAAACGGTACATTAATCGGTCTGGATCAAGATGAGTTTGCAATTGAAACTTCACATAAAAGACTGACCGCATTAAACAGCAGGGCTAAGGTTATTCTGAAAAATACGAACTTTGAAAACATTAGGGAAGTTTGTTCACAAAACGGTATTGATGCCGTGGACGGCATATTACTCGACATTGGAGTATCCTCTCATCAGTTGGATGAAGCTGAAAGAGGGTTTAGCTACAATAAAAACGCACCTTTGGATATGAGGATGGACAGAAAAAATGGATTGGATGCCAGGACAATTGTTAATGAATACAGCTTTGAAGAGATAAGGGACATAATCAGGAACTACGGAGAGGAAAGATGGGCATCACGTATTGCAGAGTTTATCGTTAAGGCAAGACAATCAAAGCCGATCGAGATGACAGAAGAACTGGTGGAGATAATTAAAGCTGCAATACCGGAATCTGCAAGGCGCACAGGCCCACACCCGGCAAAACGTACATTTCAGGCACTGAGGATAGCAGTCAATGACGAGTTGGGAGTACTTAAAAGAGCTATTGACGAAGGGATAGAATTGTTAAAGCCGGGCGGAAGGTTTTGCATAATAACGTTTCAGTCTCTTGAGGACAGAATTGTAAAGAATGAGTTCAATAAGAGAGTTAACCCATGTACATGTCCCGGAGAGTTTCCGGTTTGTGTTTGCGGCAAAAAGCCGACAGCCAGGTTGGTGGTGAGAAAACCCATAGTTCCTCAAGAAAGTGAGATTGAAAGCAATCCGAGGTCAAGAAGTGCTAAGTTAAGGGTTTTAGAAAAAATTTAACATAAACTCATAGCAGACGGAACAAAGGATAAATTTAAAAAACACTAAAGAAAAAGCTTCGCAAATTACAAAAGAAAAAAGATTTAAAAAACAAAAGATAAAACTTATTTTACAAAAGAAAAAACCGAAAACAAAGGTTCAACCAAAACAAAAGATAAAGAGTAAATTAAACAAAAGATAAAGTGTAAGTTAAACAAAAGAAAAAGGATTATTAAACAAAAGAAAAATTATTAAAAAACCAAGGAAAAAGAGAAAGAAAAGAAACAACAAAAGAAAAAGCCTCAGAGTTGAAATTTTGAATGGGTTTTTACAAAGAGGCAAAATTTGATTAGTATCGGAATTTGTTAGTGGGATTTCACAAGGTGAAATGACCGAAAATCGAGGGGGCTCGATGCCCCTGAGATTCTGTTGTTGTCTATTATCGGAAGTTATCTTAAGCAACATTCCTGGAATTAGAAAGAAGCTTTTGCTTTAGCACTTCGAGGACGGTATAAAATCGGTATGAGGTGAATACATATGTCAAAGGAAAAAGAATTTATTCAAAGAACATATATTGAGGGAACAGCGGTAAGAAAACTCGAATATGACGTTTATGAGGAAAATAAGGTCCTTAGTGCAAAGAAAAAGCAGAGGAATAACAATAAAGTAAAAAGGAAAGTAGTATTTTGTATTCTTATTATTTTTGCTTTAGGTTGTTTGGCAATGTATAGAAATGCACAAATAACCGAGATGAATTATGAAATCAACAAGCAACTGAAAGCATACAATGAGATCAAGGATGAGAATATAAGGCTGAGGGTTGCTATTGAAAACAGTATTAATATTCAAGAGGTTAAGGAATATGCAGAAAATAAGCTCGGTATGCATAAGCCTGATGACCATCAGATAGCATATGTCAAGGTTCCTCAAAAGGATATCACTATAGTTTCAGAAGCAGCAAAGCAAGAAGAAAACAAAAATAAAGATATTTTATCAGCACTTATGAATAAGGTGGATTTAATAGTGAGTATACTGCACTAGAAAATATCATATATATAGGTCGAAGGTTTATAATAAACCGCTCAGGGGGCAGCTTATTATTAAGCCTCTTTTTATTATTATTTTGATATTTTAGTATTGTATCGGATTTACTGTAGTATAATGATAGCATAGACACGTTTTGTTTGTTTATTGTGATGGAGGGGGATAGGTTTGGCTGCTAATGCTAATACTACTCTGTTAATGAAAAAGAGGCTTTTGGTTGTATTAATGGTATTTTCCTTTTTGATTTTCTGTTTAATCGGAAGAGTTGGATGGCTTCAGTTGGTAAAGGGCGAAGAACTTCAAAAGATGGCCTTTGACCAGCAAAACAGCGATAGGGAAATACCTCCGAGAAGAGGGTCTATTCTGGACAGAAACGGTAAAGAGTTGGCTATGAGTGCCACTGTTGACCGGATAGTTGTAAATCCTACCGAGATTGCTGTATCCAATCAGGAAATGATTGCTCAAAAACTGGCGGAATTTCTGGATATGGATAAAGATGCAGTGCTGAAAAAAGTAAGCAATAAAAACAGCCGCTATGAAGTAATAAAGAAGAGAGTGGAAAAGAATGTCGGAAATCAGATAAGAAAATGGAAAAGTGAAGAGAATATAGCCGGTGTATATATTGATGAGGATTCTAAAAGATATTATCCCAACGGAAATCTTGCTGCTCATGTGATTGGCTTTACGGGTGAAGACAATCAAGGGCTTGACGGAATAGAGAAAACTATGGAGAAGTATTTGAAAGGGGTACCGGGCAAAATACTGAGTGAGGTTGATGCCGGCGGTAGACAGATGCCCAATTATCAAAATAAGAGAATTGATCCCCAGGATGGAATGAATGTGGTGCTTACCATTGATGAAACCATTCAGTATATAGCAACGGAGGCACTGCAGAAAGCTATCGATGACAATAAGGTTGCAAACGGTGGCGTGGTTATTGTGTTAGATCCAAGAAACGGAGAAATTCTCGCATTGGTATCTAAGCCGGATTACAATTTAAATGATCCCAGGGCATGTCCACCGGGAGCTGATCCGGCCACATGGACCGGAAAAAGCCAAAAGGATATAGATTTATTGTATAGAACTGTCTGGAGAAACAAGGCGGTTTCCGATACCTATGAACCGGGTTCTACATTTAAAGCCATTACAGCAGCAATTGCGTTTGAAGAGGGCGTTGTCACCCCGGAAACCAGAACCAGTGATAGAACCATTGAAGTTCAGGGCTGGAAAATTAATTGCTGGAAGCCCAATTTCCATGGTGAAGAATCTTTCCGCGAGGCGGTTTATAACTCATGTAACCCGGCATTTGTCAAGGCTGCATTGAGTGTTGGGGTGGAAAAGTTTTATAAATACCTGAGGGCTTTTGGGTTTTATGACAAGACAGGAATAGAGCTTCCCGGTGAGGCCAAGGGAAACTTTCATGCAAAGCCGCAGGAAATTGACCTGGCTACTGCTTCCTTCGGACAGACATTCACAATAACTCCTATCGAGCTTATTACTGCTTACGGTGCCCTGGCAAACGGCGGCACGCTTATAAAACCCAGGCTTGTTAAAGAGATTGTCGATTCGGAAGGAAATGTTGTTGTGAAAACTCAGCCTGAGGTTGTAAGGAATGTTATTTCAAAAGAAACATCACAAACTTTGCTGAACGTTCTGGAAGGGGTTGTATCCGAAGGAACCGGTAGAAATGCCTACGTTAAAGGATACAGGGTGGCAGGAAAAACAGGTACGTCGGAAACAACGGTAGACGGTGTATATATAGCTTCCTTTTCGGCCATTGCACCGGCGGACAATCCGCGCATATGTGTGTTGGTGGCTCTGGATAACCCCAGGGGTGAAGCATATTACGGCGGAACCATTGCGGCACCGGTAGCCGGCAAGATAGTTGAGGAAACGCTGAAGCATCTTGGTGTGGAAAGAAGATACAGCGATAAGGATTTGGAGATGATTGCAGAAGAGGTTTATGTACCGGATATAAGGGATAAGAGCATAAGTGATGCCAAAAAAATCTTAAGCCAAATGGGATTGAAGTATAGGATAGAGGGAGAGGGCTATGACGACAGTACCGTCATAAAAGATCAAACACCGAAGCCCGGTGCATTGCTTGCAAAAGATTCTGTTGTAATTGCGTATATTAATGAGCAGGAAGAGGAAATAATGGTTAGAGTACCGGATGTAACTAATAAAACCATTGATGAAGCAACACACTCATTAAATGCCGTGGGATTGAACATAAAAGTTGTTGGTAACGGAACAGCGGTTCGGCAGAGTGTTGAACCGGGAACGGAGGTTCGCCAGGGAGAAGTTATAGAGGTTGAGTTCTTGTTCCTGGATACGCACTGATGGTTTTTACAGACTATTGAGAGTAGTAAATTGGACGGGAGGGTTTTTATGAAACTTAAGGAGCTCATTAAAGGATTAAATATTGTTGAATTCGAAGGGGATATGGAAATTGAGATCGAAAGCATTGCCTATGACTCCAGAAAGGCAAAGGAAGGTTCGGTTTTCGTTTGTATAGAAGGTTTTAAGGTTGACGGGCATAAATATATACCTCAGGCTATAGAAAACGGTACCAGGGCATTTATAGTTCAAAAGGAAGTTGAGATGCCTGCCGGTATGTCGGTTGTGAGGGTTGAGGATACCCGGTATGCCCTGGCCAGTATTTCGGATATATTTTTCGGCCATCCCTCGGGGAAATTCAATCTTATAGGGATTACCGGGACGAAGGGAAAGACTACGACAACCTATATGATAAAATCAATTCTTGAAAACTACGGTCAAAAGGTCGGGCTTATCGGAACAATAGCAAACATGATCGGCGATGAAGTGCTCCCTACGGACAGGACCACACCGGAAAGCTATGACCTGCAGGAGCTTTTCTGCGATATGGTTCAAAAGAATGTAAAAAGTGTGGTTATGGAAGTGTCTTCCCATGCCTTGGAGCTTCACAGGGTTAGCTGCAGTGAGTACGATATAGGAGTATTTACCAATCTTTCGAGGGATCATTTGGATTTTCATAAAACCTTTGAGAATTACCTTGAAGCTAAAATCAAGCTTTTTGGAATTTGTAAAAAAGGATTGATCAACATCGACAATGAATTCGGGAAGAGAGTAGTGGAAAATGCCCGTTGTGAAGTCTATACCATGGGTATTGACAATGAAGCGGACATTAGAGCGGTGGATATCGCCCACCATCCCAACAGTGTGGATTTCAAGGTGATATCCCCTTGGTTTGAAGGAAAAATAAGTGTGAGCATTCCCGGAAAGTTCAGTGTATATAATGCCTTGGCTGCTATAGGAAGCTGTGCTTTGATGGGAGTGCCTTTTGAGTATATACAAAAGGGATTGGCAGGTGTCAGGGTACCGGGAAGGGCTGAAATCGTCGATGTAGGAAAAGATTATACCGTTATGATAGATTATGCTCATTCCCCCGACAGTTTGGAAAATATACTGACTACCGTTAAGGCATATGCCCCGGGAAGGGTTGTGTGTGTGTTTGGATGCGGAGGGGACCGCGATAAAACCAAAAGGCCGGTTATGGGCAGAATATCGGGACAATTGGCGGATTTTACGATTATTACCTCTGACAACCCAAGGACGGAGGATCCGGAAATGATAATAAACGATATTGAGGAAGGAATTAAAGAGACAGGTGCTGCATATATAAAAATTGTAGATAGGAGGGAAGCCATAAAATATGCTTTGATGAATGCAAGAGATAAAGATATTATTGTTCTTGCCGGTAAAGGTCATGAAAACTATATAATACTAAAGGATAAAACAATACATTTTGATGAGAGGGAAGTAATAAGGGAAATTCTCAATGAATCGTAGAGCTGGAATTAGATTTTAATTGGGCAATTTCCTGGAGAAATATGTTTTCAAAAATATCGTATAATGATATATTGATTTTTTCGAAATTATATACATAAAGCTATTGAACGTGCATTCTTGATAGTTATGTATTTTAGCGGTCGATCTTGATATCAATTAAGCAGCCTGGAGGAATATTGAATGGAGACTTTAACTTGTCAAGAGATATTACAAGCAGTAAACGGGACCTTGTTGTCCGGTGATATTAACACGGTATTTGGCAATGTTTGCACTGACTCAAGAAGTGTAAAGGAAGGGGACATTTTTGTTCCTCTTGTGGGTGAGAAGTTTGATGGGCATGACTATATTTTGTCTTCTTTAGAAAAGGGTGCACTGGGCAGCCTTACTCAAAAGGATACTGAAATTAGCAGTGACAGGGTTTTGATTAAGGTTCCCGATACATTGAAGGCATTAAGAGATCTTGCTGCGTACTATAGGCAGAAATTCAGTATTCCCTTTGTAGGAATTACCGGTAGTGTGGGCAAGACAAGCACAAAAGAAATGGTGGCCAGTGTATTGCAAAGGGGTTTTAAAGTACATAAGACCCAGGGCAATTTTAATAACGAAATCGGTGTACCTCTTACGGTTTTCGGACTTGACCGCTCCCATGAGGCTTGTGTTGTTGAGATGGGTATGAGCGGCTTTGGAGAGATAAGCCGCCTTACATCAATTGTAAAGCCGGATATCGCCATAATCACAAACATCGGCTTATCCCATATTGAAAAACTCGGCTCAAAAAATAATATATTAAAAGCAAAAATGGAGATTTTAGAGGGCTTAAATGAAAAAGGTTTGGTTATACTTAATGGTGATGACAGTTTATTGTATGGGTTAAAGGGACTCTTAAACTTCAGAACAGTGTTTTATGGACTGGATGAGGGAATGGATTATCATGGATATAATGTTGTGTCTTTAGGCGAGCAGGGCTCAACTTTTAATATTAATATCGGAAACAGGGAGTATACGGTTAAAATACCGGTACCAGGACTGCATAATATATACAATGCCTTGGCCGGAATTGCGGCAGGTATTGAGTTGGGTATATCACCTGATGAGATAATAAAAGGTATTGGGGATTTCTCGCCGGGTAAAATGAGGCTAAATATTATTAAGCATAACGGCTTGAAAATAATAAACGATGTCTACAATGCAAGTCCCCAGTCCATGGAGGCAGCGATAGACGTATTGAAGGACATATCGGAAGGCGGCAGAACAATTGCTGTTTTGGGAGACATGTTGGAGCTGGGAGAAATCTCGAAAAAAGCACATTTTGATGTAGGGAAATATGCCGTAACGAAAGGAATAGATTTTGTCGCAGCTGTGGGAGAATACCGGAATAACATTGCTGACGGTGCAGTTGATGCCGGAGCAGGCAAAGATAATGTTTTTGTGTTTAAGAATAACACTGAAGCCGCAAGCTTTCTGAAGGAATTTGTAAAGCCCGGTGATGTATTGCTGGTAAAGGGCTCAAGAGGTATGAAAATGGAGGAAATAGTCAACATGTTGACAGGCTGATTTTTAAGGTGTAAATTTAATGGGTGTAAATTAATTAAAGAAATATATATGTTTATTTAGCATTTATGGGGGAGATAAAAATTGGGATTGCCGTTTGAAATTTCTACACATGTTTTAATATTTATATTAACTTTCGTTTTTGTGTTGATTTTAGGACCTGTTTTTATTCCTCTTCTGACCCGCCTCAAATTCGGTCAGACGGTCAGAGATGACGGCCCGAAATCACACTATAAGAAGACTGGAACACCGACCATGGGAGGAGTGATTTTTCTTATCCCGGTTTTGGTTATTTCCATCTTCTATGCAAGACAAGATCCCAGAATCCTGCCTCTTGTTTTTGTAACTCTTGGATTTGGGCTGGTTGGATTTATAGATGATTTTATAAAGGTAGTTAAGAAGAGGAAAGACGGGCTGTACTGGAATCAGAAAATGCTCGGACTACTTGTCATTGCCGTTACTTTTGCGGTTTACGTATCGCGGACACAATCATCGGATATAATAATTCCGTTTCTTGGGATGGAAAATACCTTTTCTTTAGGATGGTTGTTTGTACCCTTTACAATAGTTGTATTAATCGGTTCAACAAATGCTGTAAATATAACTGACGGTCTTGACGGGCTGGCAGCCGGTGTAACACTGATTGTGACGGTGTTTTTTACCATAGTTTCCATGACAAGGGGAGAGTGGGACTATGTTAAAATATTCTGTTCCATGATATCGGGAGGATGCCTTGGATTTTTAGCTTATAATTCCTATCCCGCAAAGGTCTTTATGGGAGATACCGGTTCGCTGGCATTAGGGGGAGCTGTCGGTGCCATTGCGATAATGATGAAAATGCCTTTAATACTCTTAATTGCCGGCGGTATGTACGTAATAGAAGCTTTATCCGTTATGATACAGGTAATGTGGTTTAAGTTAACGGGAAACAGGGTGTTTAAGATGGCACCTATTCACCATCATTTTGAGCTTTCCGGTTGGAAAGAAGTTAAGGTGGTTACGGTATTTTGGACTGTTTCGATAATTTTTTGCATAATCGGTTTCTTCGCTTTGAGACTGAGATTTTGTTAAAGTCAACGGGCAAAAACTATTTTTAACGTATTGGAATAAAAAGCCTGGAAGTTTAATATTGATGTAAAGAATGGAATTTACTGCTTTTTATTCAAAACCTCTGAGGGGGAAAAGGATGAAATCGAAATCACAAGTAAAATCAAAATCAACAAAACCGTTTGATTTTTTAATATTTATGACCGTTATGATACTCCTTGCTTTAGGAAGCATAATGGTGTTCAGTGCCGGTGCGCCCCATGCATACAACTATATGAAAGGGGATACATACCATTTTTTGAAAAAGCAGCTAATATTTGTTCCGCTGGGGCTTTTTGCGATGTTCGTTATGATGAATTTCGATTACAGGAAGCTTGGTAAATTATCACCTATTATTATGCTGGTCAATTTGGCATTGCTTTCAGTGGTTTGGATTGACGGAATAGGTGCTACCCGTAACGGTGCAACCAGGTGGTTTAGTTTTGGGGGATTTGACTTTCAGCCGTCGGAGTTATCCAAACTGGCGATAATATTGTTCTTTTCCTATAGCCTTTCAAAGAGAAAGGATACTCTTAAGTATTTCTTCAAAGGCCTGGTTCCTTATTTGATCATAATAGCGATTCATGCACTGCTTTTACTTTTGCAGCCTCACATGAGTGCTATGATTATAATAGGCATGGTATCTTGCATAATTTTGTTTTGTGCCGGGGCTAAGATTCTGCACTTTGTGCTGATGGGAATACCTGCTGTTGCTGCAGGAGTGGCTTTGATTGCTCTTTCCGGTTACAGAAAGGTTAGGGTTATAGCTTTTTTGGATCCGTGGAAGTATCCGTCCAAAGAGGGATATCAGGCGATTCAATCCCTTTATGCTATAGGTTCCGGTGGGCTTTTCGGTAGAGGACTCGGCAATAGCCTTCAGAAATTCCTCTATATTCCGGAGCCTTATAATGATTTTATATTGGCAATATTGGCTGAAGAGCTTGGGTTTATCGGTGTTGTTACGGTACTAATACTGTTTTTGATTCTAATATGGCGTGGAGTGAAGGTGGCTATGAATGCACCGGATGCCTTTGGAACACTGGTGGCGATAGGAATAACCTCATTGATTGCCGTTCAGGTTGTAATTAATGTTGCGGTTGTCACATCTTCCATGCCGATAACCGGAATGCCCCTTCCGTTTTTCAGCTATGGGGGTTCTTCACTGGTTTTTCTGTTGACAAATGTAGGGATACTTTTAAATATATCAAAGCATGCTAACTATGAAAGAATCTGAGGTGAATGGATTTTGAAGGTACTTATCAGCGGGGGCGGCACAGCAGGCCACATTAATCCGGGGCTTGCGATTGCAAAATACATAAAGAAGATGGAGCCGGATTCAAAAATATTGTTTGTGGGTACTCAAAAGGGATTGGAGAGCAAGCTGGTTCCAAGAGAAAATTTTGAAATAAAAATGATAAAGGTAAGGGGATTTCAAAGAAAGCTTTCTTTAGATACATTGGTTGCAGTGAAGGAGTTGTTTCAAGGACTTTTTGAGGCAAGAAAGGTTATTCGGGATTTCAAGCCTGACGTGGTAATAGGTACCGGGGGATATGTGTGCGGTCCGGTGGTGTTTAATGCCTCGAGGATGAAAATACCCACTCTTGTCCATGAACAGAATGCTTTTCCCGGGGTGACCAATAAAATTCTTTCAAAGTTTGTTGATAAGGTTGCAATTAGTTTCAAAGAATCGACAAAGTATTTCAAGGGAAGAAAAAATGTGGTTTTTACCGGAAATCCTATAAGAAGTGAAATGCTTGAAGTCAGTAGGGAAGCCGCCCGTAAAAAGCTCGGTATACCCAATAGTGAACCGCTTGTGGTAATATTTGCAGGGAGCAGAGGTGCTGAAAACGTTAACAGTACTGTTGCAGAGATGATTAAAAAGTACGGAACACAATGCGGATTTCATTTGATATATGCAACGGGAGAAGCACAGTACAAAGGAATTATAGAGAAAATAGGCGACTTAAAATCTAAGAAGATTCAAGTTTTACCATACATATATGATATGGCCAATACCATGGCTGCGGCGGATCTGGTGGTGTGCAGAGCCGGGGCTATTACAATTAGTGAGCTGACTGCTTTGGGGGTTCCTTCGGTAATGATTCCTTCCCCGTATGTTACTGCAAATCATCAGGAGCATAACGCAAAGGCATTGGAACAACAAGGCGCTGCAGTGGTTATCCTGGAGAAAAATTTAAACAGTGATATATTATATGATCAAATAAATACACTTTTAAGTGACAGGAATATACTAAATAAAATGGCTCAACATGCAAAGAAGATGGGTATCACAAATGCAACGGAAAAGATATATGAATTGATAAAGGAAATAGTGAAGAAAGAGTAGCGTAATAGGGTTCATAATTTTCTTCGCAATGCTTGTTTCACATTTCTACTTTAGCAATAAGTATTTGTAGAAGCTTGTATAATATCTTATATAAAGAGGGCTCGGTAAGGGCTCTTTTTTAATGAAATTTTACCGGATTCTTCGTAGCTATATGGCCGATATTTCATAAAGTAACACTTTCGTAAACCCGGCATAAAATAGATATATAAGTATTTCTATCTATAAAGATAAAAATTTAATCATGGTTTGGGGTTAACCGCCTAATACCACGGAGGTGTTTTATATGAGTAAGTTTGTTGTGACCGGTGGACAGAAGCTTAAGGGAGAGATAGTTGTTGAAGGCTCAAAAAACGCTGTTTTACCGATACTCGCCGCTACTGTCCTCAATGACGGAATTTCGGTCATAAAGAATTGTCCAAAGCTGAGGGATGTTGAAATAATGCTGGAGATATTAAGGAAATTGGGCTGTAAGGTATCGTTTGAAGGAAATGTTGTAACCGTGGATTCTTCAACAATCAACAGTACCCAGATTCCTGAAGATCTCGCAGTGGAAATGAGATCTTCTATTATTTTTTTAGGTCCCTTGCTGTCCAGATTTAAAAATGTGACTATTAGCTATCCGGGTGAGTGTGAAAACTTATTGGCACATTTATATTATCCTTGCAACAACCCGTGAGATTGAACTGTCGGCCTTTATTTTAAGAGGTAGGGCTATAACTTCAAACTTTTTTGCCTCAAGAAGTTCTTCCATGTTTGTGAGGTTTTCAAGGATGAATATTTTGCTTTTTAAAAGCAGCTTGTGAACCGAAAAAGGCGGTTTATCGGGTGAAGGGGTGTCCATTCCGAGAATTTTTATTTTTCTTTCCACCATGAATTGGGCAAACTCCATATCGACAACAGGATGAGTATTAAAATACTCCTCTGTACCGAATTTATGATACATCCCGGTATAGAGCAGCAAAATACAGCCTTCTTTTATTTTAGTTTCGTACTCTTTTTTAAGTTTGATTACCGGCCGGTTTCTCACATCAATTATACATCCCTCTCCAATAAAGGACTCCGGAGGATACTCACATATATATTCCTTTGAATCGGTAAGGTGCATGGGAGAGTCGATATGCGTACCGGAGTGCATGTCAATTTTAAGCCGGTGATTTGAGTAACCGTCAGTTTCAAACTGTTTGGTATTTAAAAGCTGTGTTTCGTTATCCCCGGGATAGGGAGGCAAACGGTCAATAATTGTATGGGTTAAATCAATACACTTCACTTCTAAAATCTCCTTCTTTTATCTATATTTAAAGTGTACCATACTCAATGGGTGTGAAAAAGTAAAAAATCGTGTTATATTGTTTCTTTATTTTTTTAAACGTGCTACAATAATTCAAGAATAAGTCAAAGTGTGGTGGACTATGAATCAGAAGGATTTTATAACACTGTTAAGGGAAAAATATAATATAGACCTTAATCCGCAGCAGCAGGAGGCTGTGGTAAATATTGAGGGACCTACTCTTCTGTTATCGGTGCCCGGTGGGGGAAAGACTACTGTTATTGTATCAAGGTGTGCCAATATGGTTTTAAACCATGGTATCAATCCGGAAAATATATTGACACTGACATTCAGCAGGGCATCTGCCCATGACATGAAGGATAGGTTCTACAGCGTTTTCGGAAGTGATCTGTCTTGTAATATTCAATTTTCTACAATACACAGCTTTTGCTATTCGGTTATACGGGATTATACTGCGGCTAATAACAGGCCTTTTCCTCAAATTATAGAGGGCAATGATTGTCCTGTTAACAAAATCCAGATTTTAAAGCAGATTTATTTTGAAATAAACGGGGATTACATAACTGAAGATATCCTTGAAGACTTGCAAAATTCCATTAGTTTTGCTAAGAACATGCTTTATACTCCGGACAAAATAGAGAAAATGGATGTCAAAATCAAAAACTTCGTTCAAATATATAATGCATATGAAAAGCTAAAACGAGATGAGAGATATATTGATTATGATGATATGCTGACCGGTACTTATCAACTTTTTTTGAAAGATGCCGGGGTCATCGATTCTTTGAGGAAAAAATATCAATATATAAATGTTGATGAGTCCCAGGACACCTCTTTTGTACAGCACCAAATCATAAGACTTTTAGCCTACCCTAGAAACAATATTTTTATGGTGGGGGATGAGGACCAGAGTATTTATGGGTTTAGAGCCGCATTTCCCGAGGCTCTTCTCAAGTTTAAAGAGACCTATCCCGGTGCGAAAATTCTTATGATGGAAAGAAACTACCGTTCAACCCAAAATATAGTGAAAGCAGCCAATAATTTTATTAAGCAGAATAAGGAACGGTATGAAAAAGAGATGTTTACCGAAAATGAAACGGGGGATGAGACGGTATTTAAGCATGTAAAGGATAGGAATGAACAATACGCATATCTGGCTTCGGTTTTAAAGGAGCAGGATAATTTGTCCGAATGTGCCGTTTTATTCAGGAATAACATTTCTGCCGTAGCATTGGTGGATTACCTTGAAGACAGTGGCATTCCCTTTTATATTAGGGATACCAATATTCATTTTTTCAATCACTGGGTGGTTAATGATATCCTTGCCTTTATAAGGCTTGCTTTAAATCCCCATGACATGGAAGCCTTTGAACAGATTTATTATAAAACCGGTGCTTACCTGAGTAAGGACATGATCGAGTATGTAAAGGTAAATCAGAGCCATGATAAAACTGTCCTTGATACCTTGCTGGATTACCCTCAAATGCCCAAAAGTACAAAAGAAGCCGTTAAGTCTCTTATTAAGCATTTTGAAACCATTGAGTTTTTAAGGCCCTCTTTGGCGATTAAGTTTATTGAAAAGGAAATGGGATATCAAAAGTATATCGGAAAGGCTTCAAAGGAGATGGGCTTTTCTCAGGAGAGTGTCAGTTATATTATTGACAGCTTAAAGACAATTGCATCGAGGGTTAGCTCCTTCAATGATTTTTTTGAAAGGCTTTCCGTTCTGAATGCAGCCATGGAAAACGCTTGGATGAATAGAAGCAAAAATGCGGTGGTACTATCCACGATACACTCCAGTAAAGGTTTGGAATTTGAAAGGGTTTATATGATCGATCTGGTGGACGGACAGTTCCCGACAGCAAAAAGCATAAGTGCGTTGGAAGAGGGAAACCGTTCTTTGATGGAGGAAGAGGTGAGGCTTTTCTATGTGGGCATTACCAGGGCAAAAAAGCATCTTGAGTTAATAACCTTTTCAAAGACAAATAATAAGAATTCTTCTGTGTCGAGGTTTTTCCATAAACTTAAGCTTGCGCAAGCAAAGTTTTTATACAGTGAAATCAGTGAAGGGACATTAATTAAGCATATCAAATTCGGACCGGGTGTGGTTATTAGAATTGATGAGGATAAGGACTTGATTGTAATAGAATTTAAAGGAGAAAGAGTCAAATTGCTGTCCCTTAGAGTTTGTATGGAGGAAGGGAAGATAAAACCTTATGACGGAAGCGATTGTATAGAAGCGGTGGAGCCGGACGATAAATCGAACCTACCGGGATTTAGTGTTGAGGAGTTAAGGGAGATGGCCTTGGAGATAGGTAGAAACGGAGAGAGAAAAGAGCTCCTCCCTCAGTTATTTCTGCATTACGACTATGAAGTAAGAAGGCGTGCATGTTCTGCGGCAGCAAAACTCAAGGATATGGAAATTACCGCTAAAATCAGACCCTGTATATATGCCGAAGAGCCTCAAATTCGGCAATACGCACTTAAGGCGATTCTAAAGAGCAGGTGCTGGGAACTGGTTGAGGATGTAAAAAAGGTTTTGGAGACGGAGGATAAATACTACAACATTGATTTGTGTAAGAAAATTATTTATCAATTGGGTTAATAAATGTAAAGAAAAATGTTCCGGAAACTTAAGTTTCGCAAGCCTAGAGCCTGTAAATACTCCGTGGGGTCGAGCAAAACTCACTTCGTGAGAATGGATGCTCTCCCTATCCACGTCGTATAAACAGGCTCTACAACTTGCTACACAATGTTTCTTCCACATTTTTGCTTACTAAATATAATCTATAAATCTGTCCTTACCTTTCAAATAATTTTAGCAGAGTCATTTTCAGTTTTTCATGTTTGCCGGAATATGGGTGTTCCCTTAATGGCAGATTGAAGTATGTTCTGCCTTTCAAAACCGTGGTGGGATGGGTGAATTCCCTAAAGCCCCATTCTCCGTGGTATGCACCCATTCCGGAATGTCCTGTTCCGTTGAAGGGAACACCTTTTACCATTATATGAATGCAAACCTCATTTATACAGCCTCCACCGTATTGCTGAGTCGACATTACTTTCTTTGCCCATTTCATATCTTTAGTGAAAACATACATAGCAAGAGGATGTTCTCTGTCGGCAATGGTTTCCATCAGATTGTCAACTTCTGCGTCTTTAAAGGGTACAATAGGAAGAAGAGGGCAGAAAAGCTCGTGCTTAACTATATCCTCGTCTATTCTGACAGGATAAATCATAGTCGGAGCAAAACGTCTGGTTTTTTCGTTGCCGGTTCCTCCGAAAATTATTCTGTCTTTATACTCTTCCGCCAGCTTTCGGCATTTGATATATGCCGCGTCGTTAATGAGCTTCGGATATTCTTCATTTTCTTCGGGCTTTTCACCGATTTGTCTGATAAATTCATTTTTTAATGCTTCGATAAAGGAATCCGCTATTTCCTCGGCTACTGCAATCTGATTGATATTAATGCAAATCTGCCCTGCATTGCAAAGCTTGAAAAAGGCGATTTTTCGTGCGGCATCCTTTATGTTTGCATCTTTTCTGACAATACACCAATTGCCGTTTTCACCGCCAAGCTCCAGGGCTACCGATGTCAGATTATTTGCAGCCTGTGCCAGCACATGCTTGCCGACTGTAGGGGAACCGGTATAGAATATTTTATCAAATCTCTGTGCAAGGCACATGTCAGCCACATCGTGACCTCCGTCTATAACCGTAACATAGTTTTCAGGAAATGTTTCTGCAATCATTTTTTGCAAAGCTTTGGTACTGGCCGCCGATTTTGAGCTTGTCTTAATCACTGCGGTGTTTCCTCCTGCAATACTTGCCGTCAATACACCCAGAGTCAGAAGAATCGGAAAGTTAAACGGGCTTATTATCAGCGAAACACCGTAGGGCATTTTGTACACTGTGGTGCACGTGCTCGGGAAGCACATAAGCCCGCTGAAATGTTTTTCCGGCCTTGCCCATTTTTTAAGTCCTCGTATGGTTTCGTTAATCTCTACGATTACAGGACCGATATCGCATAAATATGCCTCAGTTTTACTGCGCCCTAAATCCTCGTATAATGCTTTTTCAAATTCTTCCTCATGGGCAATGACAGCCGCCTTCAGTTTTTTCAGCTGCTGTAATCTCCATTTAACATCAAGAGTAACCCCGGAACGAAAAAAACTTCTCTGATTTGCCACAATTTGCTGTATTCTCTCTTCTGTATAAGCCATAATATTATTCCCCTTTCTAATCTCGTCAAGCAGACTAACAATCTCTTTGTTGCTGAGAGTTTTCGGCGGCGAATAATTAACGGAATCGGAATTTATCATGCGGGTAAGTTTTTTGTAATCTTTTTCGTCAATTAAATCACAGCCTCTTTCAAAGCCACAGGTTTTCAACAAATCTTCAAGAGCGGCGATAAATCTGTCCACTGCAGCAGCTTTGTCCTCGGTTTCTTTGGAAAATCCGCAATAAGCTGAAAGCTTCGCAAGTTTATCCATACATATATTCTTATGAAAAGCTACAATCGGTATAAGACATAGGGCAATTGCTTTTCCGTGAGGAATGTTATAAAAAGCACCTATTGAATGTGCAAAGGCATGGACATATCCGGCAAGTTGCTTATTGATGGCATTTCCACCGTAGTAGGCGGCAAGACACATATTTTGTCTTGCGTCGATATTGTCCGGATTAGAAATAAGACAGGGCAGATTCCGGAATACAAGCTTTACACACTCAAGGATTTTATTAATATCTTCTTCACCGGTCGTAATGTCTGCAAGGCACCCTTCAATGCCGTGACTGAGAGCGTCAATTCCGCAGGACACCGTAACGTTTTCGGGTGCACCGATGGTCAGCTCACTGTCAAGCACAACATGGGGGACATTAAGTCCGATGACTACTGTAGAGCATTTTATCATTTTTTGGCTCATAACCATAGCGGCCACAGTGATTTCAGCACCGGTTCCGGCAGTACTCGGAACAGCTATAACCGGTAAAGTTTTTTCTCTGATATATATGAATTTGCGTAGGAGATTTTTAATTTTGTAGTGCGGCTTTTTTACAACGGCGGCTATTATCTTGCAAGTGTCTAGCACGGAGCCTCCTCCGAGAGCTATGATGCAATCGGCACCGCAATTTGCAGCGGCACTTCTGCCTTCGTTTATAATGTCAATTGTGGGTTCGGATGATATATTATTAAAAACAGTACATTTGATATTGCTTGCTTTTAGCGAGTTAAGAATTTTTTCATGATAGCCGAGAGAGTACACTGTCTTGTCGGTTACAAGAAGCACCGATTTATATCCTGCACCGGAGCATATTTTACCGATTTTTTCTCTTGATCCGTAACCTTCTGTCAAAACAGGCTCAGGTTTTGGAACCATTTGGATTAAAACTCCCGGCAATTTACGAATCATTTTTCTGAATAAATAAAAAGACATTTCTGTCCACCCCAAACTATGAAACTAATAATTTTTTAGTAAGCTGCAAATATCAACGGAAAATCATCGATACCCCCGAAAGCAACATTTTTTAGGAATCGATTCTCCTAATTCTCAGATTATTGAAGCAACAGTAAGCGGTGGGATGTTAAAGCTTTGTAGTATCTGCATTTTTGGGTATAAAACAATAAAACAGCGAATCAATACAATGTATTAATTTGCTGTTCAGATTTGGTGCGAGAGACGGGACTTGAACCCGTACGGTCGCCCACACGCCCCTCAAACGTGCGCGTCTGCCAGTTCCGCCACTCTCGCATATATTAATAAAACACTATAACATTTATAAAACCGCTACGGTATAACTAGTACCTTCGCGAATCAGCATAATCAATTATACTAGCATTAATTATTTGTGTCAATAGTTTTTTTTAGAAAATTCTCGTATTGGATTTATTCCTTTAACAGCCTATATAATTATATACTATAGCAATTATTTATTTGAAATAATGGTGGCTTTATGTACACAATATTTTCAGAAGTTTTTATTGGCAGTACGTACTTGGGGATTAAGTAGAGTATTGGTTGATAATGGCAATTCCCATTGACTTTAATATTTGCCTGTGATATTTTGAAAGCATAAAGTAATTCTGCCGAAAGGTGAGATTATTTAATACATATTAAAGGAGCATTCCTTTAAAAAGGCTATAGAGCTTGGGTATGATACTGTAATTGTGTTCGGCAATCCCGGTAATTATATTCCCCGGGGTTTCAAAAGCTGCAGGAAATACAATGTATGCCTTGATGGCGATGTTTATCCGACTGCAATGATGGTGAAGGAATTAAAAGCCGGTGTACTTGACGGTAGGAAATGGTTCTATAGCGAGGGTTCTGTGGGAGAGCTTTGCAGCGACACTGATGCTGTGGAGAGATTTGATGCTCTTTTTCCGCCCAAGGAGAAAAGGTGGCAACCCAGTCAGGAAGAGTTTTATATCTACAGCCATTCTGTGATAAATGACAAATAGATGACTGGAAATGGGCTGCTGCACTTAAAATTTGTGCAGCAGCTTTTTTGAATAACAAAGGAAGTTGTTTTCAATTGGATTCCAATGATATTTGTATGGGGGATTAATATGAAAAATGCATTGGTATTCGGAGGAAATATTTTTGTCGGTAAGGCAATAGCAGAGAAGCTCTTGAAATTGGGATACACGGTATATGTGTTAAATCGCGGAAATCGACCCAATCCGAAGGGATCAATACATTTAGAAGCAGATAGAAATGATTTGAACGATGTTTTAAGAGCATGTAAAGGGATTGATTTTGATATTGTTGTCGATAGCTCCGCTTATTCTCCTGAGCAAACCAAGATTGCCATACAAGCGATCAATCATGGTATCAAACATTATATTCATATTAGCAGTGCTTCGGTATATATCGATGAAAATGTTTATCCTTATACTGAAGACAGTAAACGGGGAGCAAATTCCGTATGGGGCGAATATTCCATGAATAAATATTTGTGCGAAGAATTATTGTTCAAACAATATCGAGAAAATGGATTTCCGGTTACGATTTTAAGACCGTTTTATATATACGGGCCGGAAAACAATCTGGATAGAGAGAGCTATGTAATAAAAAGATTGCTTACGAAAAATCCGATAATCGTTCCCGGAAGGGGTCTTCCGTTAATTCAATTCGGATATATTGATGATATGTGTTATGCGATTGAACTTATCTGCAAAAGCAATATTTGCTTAGGAAAGGCTTATAATATTTCGGGGAATGAATATATATCCCTTAAGGGTTGGGTAGAAATATGTGCAAAGGTATTGAAGGTTGATGCCAGGATTATTTCGGTAGATACGGCTAACACCGGCTATAAGGCAAGAGAGTGGTTCCCGTTTCGTGATGTGACTTTGATAGGAAGTTGCGATCGAATTAAAAGGGATATTGGTTTCGAACCGCAATATACGTTTGAGCAAGGAATGAAAAAGATTGTTGAGTCTATTGATTTGAACCGGCTAATAGATGGGTTTGAAATTAGCGATATTGAAAAAAGTATTTTAAAAAATTATAGCATTATGGTTTGAAGAAAATTTTTCGGTTCGGTATTAAACGGGACACAAGATAGCTGGCGGACTTAAAGGAAATTTTATGTAAACATAAAAAATAGACAAATAACTGATAATATTGAAATCTTATATGTCGAGATACAGGAATAATTGGTAAACCAAAATATGATACAACGCAATTTGCTTAATGATTGGCGTGATATTGATAATTGAGCTTTAGTGTGATATATTTTAATAAAGGTATATGGTATACGATAGATTTTTAGGCAGGCCCTTTAGATAAAGAATAAAAAGGGAAAATGTGGATGCAAAATTATTGGATAATTTGTGCTTAGATATCCGAAACACTAGAAAGTACAGGGGTGTATTAGGGTGTTGATAAAAAAAAATAATATAAAATACAGCGAAAAAACGATATTTTTTGAGATAAATAGGAGAAAAAAGTCTCGTCAAAAAATGCTTGCAGACACTGATATTAAAGAATTTAAGCCGTAAGAGCTGTTGAAGAGGAACTTCCATTAAAACAAGGATTGAAACCTTAAGGATAAGTGGGGAGTTGAAAATATCAGCGATGTAGGTTGAAGAGGAACTTCCATTAAAACAAGGATTGAAACTTCATCATGTCATAACAACGAGCATCACAGCACAGATGTTGAAGAGGAACTTCCATTAAAACAAGGATTGAAACTTGATAAATTTATTGATAACATAATTGAAAAACAATGTTGAAGAGGAACTTCCATTAAAACAAGGATTGAAACACGGAGGGCAAGTATGAACCATATAGCAAATGCGCGTTGAAGAGGAACTTCCATTAAAACAAGGATTGAAACTGGCAGAGGTAAAGGGGATAACGCCACAGGAGGCTGAGTTGAAGAGGAACTTCCATTAAAACAAGGATTGAAACATATTTGTCGATAAGAATGTTTTTCTGGGTTGCCTGTTGAAGAGGAACTTCCATTAAAACAAGGATTGAAACATTAGACCTCTTCATTCCAGAGTCTTCGCAATTCTTTGTTGAAGAGGAACTTCCATTAAAACAAGGATTGAAACTTTTGCAAGAGGGGTTTGGGGCAACGAAGCCAATCACGTGTTGAAGAGGAACTTCCATTAAAACAAGGATTGAAACTTCCTCCCTCTCTATTATATAACGTTTGCGTTTCGTAGTTGAAGAGGAACTTCCATTAAAACAAGGATTGAAACTCCAATGACCAAGGAAGAACTAAGCAAACTTAGAAGTGTTGAAGAGGAACTTCCATTAAAACAAGGATTGAAACTGGAAAGAAACAGAGGTAGCGGCAAGAATTTTGTTGGTTGAAGAGGAACTTCCATTAAAACAAGGATTGAAACAATATTAGCAGAAACACACTAAGAAAAGAGTTAAAAGCGTTGAAGAGGAACTTCCATTAAAACAAGGATTGAAACGTAAAAAAACAAACGCAGATGCTATGGCCGCTAAAGTTGAAGAGGAACTTCCATTAAAACAAGGATTGAAACTATTATCGAAATGGACAGTAACAGAGCGGAAGATGGAGTTGAAGAGGAACTTCCATTAAAACAAGGATTGAAACATAATTTACAAGATTACCTCAACATCATATAAAGGGTTGAAGAGGAACTTCCATTAAAACAAGGATTGAAACCGAGAATGCCACAAAAGAAGATAATGAGCCAAAGATTGTTGAAGAGGAACTTCCATTAAAACAAGGATTGAAACAACTTATATTTTTGGTTGAAAGGTTGACAAGGCCTTGTTGAAGAGGAACTTCCATTAAAACAAGGATTGAAACACTATTGGCACGAAAAAGGACTAGGGGCACTTTATAGGTTGAAGAGGAACTTCCATTAAAACAAGGATTGAAACCCTTCATAATATCCTCCTTCTCCGGCAGTTTTTCCGGGTTGAAGAGGAACTTCCATTAAAACAAGGATTGAAACTATATCAATTAATTATGGGTGTGAAGTTAGATGATATGTTGAAGAGGAACTTCCATTAAAACAAGGATTGAAACATACTTACATTACCACGAAAAGTGGAACAGCAGTGAGTTGAAGAGGAACTTCCATTAAAACAAGGATTGAAACATAGGACTTCAACGTCGATTCCGCTGAGTGCATCTAGTTGAAGAGGAACTTCCATTAAAACAAGGATTGAAACTATCATCATACTTTTTTTCAGTATGTCTATGAAAAGTTGAAGAGGAACTTCCATTAAAACAAGGATTGAAACTCGGGGATTTGCGTATTGACAATTCTGATCCGGAAGGTTGAAGAGGAACTTCCATTAAAACAAGGATTGAAACCCAATTCAGTCATTATTCGCACCTCCCATCTATGAAGTTGAAGAGGAACTTCCATTAAAACAAGGATTGAAACATGACGACCCAACCTCTACTATTGGTAAGCAGACGGTCGGTTGAAGAGGAACTTCCATTAAAACAAGGATTGAAACTACAATTTCCCCATGTTCATTCCTCCTCTTTTCTTAGTTGAAGAGGAACTTCCATTAAAACAAGGATTGAAACTATATATTTTATTCCAGCTTTCCCAGGGAATGGTTAGTTGAAGAGGAACTTCCATTAAAACAAGGATTGAAACACATAATACACCTCCTTTCTATTCTTATTATATTATTATTGTTGAAGAGGAACTTCCATTAAAACAAGGATTGAAACCTTTCTAGCCTCTATTCTTTCTTGGGTCATTTCTCTGTTGAAGAGGAACTTCCATTAAAACAAGGATTGAAACGTGTATAATAATATTGTAAATAATAACAATTAGGAGGGTTGAAGAGGAACTTCCATTAAAACAAGGATTGAAACCAAGTTCGCTTTCGTTAATGTAAGTGCAATTAAGAGGTTGAAGAGGAACTTCCATTAAAACAAGGATTGAAACACCGTTTCGAGGGATTCTCCCGTACCTGCCATAATGGTGTTGAAGAGGAACTTCCATTAAAACAAGGATTGAAACAATACCGTAAAACACCCAAGTTATCACCTGCTTTCTAGTTGAAGAGGAACTTCCATTAAAACAAGGATTGAAACTTCCAAACTTATAACACGCTTCTATAACCTCAGCTATAGTTGAAGAGGAACTTCCATTAAAACAAGGATTGAAACATATTAATATATGGTACAATATAATTAGAGGTTAGGAGTTGAAGAGGAACTTCCATTAAAACAAGGATTGAAACATATTTGGGGGGGCTTTAAAGCCCCCGTTAAAACTCAAGTTGAAGAGGAACTTCCATTAAAACAAGGATTGAAACATACCTTCTAGCCAATCCATCTTTGCGAAATATTTCGTTGAAGAGGAACTTCCATTAAAACAAGGATTGAAACTTTTGAAGATGAGGACAAATTAATAAAAGATAAGCAGTTGAAGAGGAACTTCCATTAAAACAAGGATTGAAACTTTAATACTGTGAACACTGCCTGCATACTTAAGCAGGGTTGAAGAGGAACTTCCATTAAAACAAGGATTGAAACACTCTAAGTCGGTTATGTAGGTGCAATTTAATGTTACTTGTTGAAGAGGAACTTCCATTAAAACAAGGATTGAAACCAGCGTAAAATCTTATATTTTACTGGAGGTTCTTGTTCCGGCAGTTGAAGAGGAACTTCCATTAAAACAAGGATTGAAACTTATAACTAATTGTGTGCGGCAGCGGTTTATAATTTAGTTGAAGAGGAACTTCCATTAAAACAAGGATTGAAACACTGTTCCTGTATATGCTGAGTCTATTCATCCTTTTGGTTGAAGAGGAACTTCCATTAAAACAAGGATTGAAACATTAGCTTATGCCTTGTGGCTTGTGGCAAAGTCATATATTGTTGAAGAGGAACTTCCATTAAAACAAGGATTGAAACACTTTGGTACTCCGTTTTGTCGTGTAATGCGGGCAGGGGTTGAAGAGGAACTTCCATTAAAACAAGGATTGAAACTTATTTGCTTCCTTAGATAATTTATAATTTTTTACTTGTTGAAGAGGAACTTCCATTAAAACAAGGATTGAAACACAACTTTTTAATGAACTGTCAAACAAATAGTGCCTCTAGGTTGAAGAGGAACTTCCATTAAAACAAGGATTGAAACACCTCTACGAACCTTGTTTTTGTGACCATTACTGTAGTTGAAGAGGAACTTCCATTAAAACAAGGATTGAAACATGTTAAAAAAGTGGTGAATCTTACACCACACAAAATAAGGTTGAAGAGGAACTTCCATTAAAACAAGGATTGAAACAACTCTCTCTACCTTGTACATTTTTCCAGTAGCCTTGTTGAAGAGGAACTTCCATTAAAACAAGGATTGAAACTGAGTTTGTCGACATTTTTAAGGGCGATGTCCTTAAGTTGAAGAGGAACTTCCATTAAAACAAGGATTGAAACGATAATATTTTTTTGTCTTGGTTGTGTATTACTGGTAGTTGAAGAGGAACTTCCATTAAAACAAGGATTGAAACACTTCATGGTTTACCGGAGGAAATTCTTTGTCCGGGTTGTTGAAGAGGAACTTCCATTAAAACAAGGATTGAAACACTCTTTAAAGTGGCTGGTAAAGTGTTCAGTTTATTTGGAGTTGAAGAGGAACTTCCATTAAAACAAGGATTGAAACTGCAATTATACCAGACCGATTATTTACCATTATATTACAGTTGAAGAGGAACTTCCATTAAAACAAGGATTGAAACGAAGAATTATCGGAAGACATGGGAGAACCTATAGAATTGGGTTGAAGAGGAACTTCCATTAAAACAAGGATTGAAACTCTGAGTAAAACCCAGGCCTCTTGCGACATCTTCTAGTTGAAGAGGAACTTCCATTAAAACAAGGATTGAAACAAACATAGCATCGACGTAATGGAAAATCGTTATAGACTGTTGAAGAGGAACTTCCATTAAAACAAGGATTGAAACTATATCTTCTTGCCATATCCTGGCAATTTCTATACAGTTGAAGAGGAACTTCCATTAAAACAAGGATTGAAACAATAAAGCCGCCGGGATTAGTAACAATTCCGGCGGCTTCGTTGAAGAGGAACTTCCATTAAAACAAGGATTGAAACACAAGAATATTAAGTGCCGCAGCAACACCAATGAGGCCTGGTTGAAGAGGAACTTCCATTAAAACAAGGATTGAAACATAATAAAGTTAATTGCCTTCTTGATGCCGTCTACAATAGTTGAAGAGGAACTTCCATTAAAACAAGGATTGAAACCCATCAGCTAACATTAAAGCCTTGGTTACTTGATCGTTGAAGAGGAACTTCCATTAAAACAAGGATTGAAACTTACGGTTCCTGCGGCAAGAGCAGTCTCAAGCAACTGATTTTGTTGAAGAGGAACTTCCATTAAAACAAGGATTGAAACAGCCATCAGGTTGCCATATTGGATTACCTTGTAATAGTTGAAGAGGAACTTCCATTAAAACAAGGATTGAAACATATTTCTTATTGCATCCCAAACACCATTTAGCCCTTGTTGAAGAGGAACTTCCATTAAAACAAGGATTGAAACTTACCGTTTTCATCCGGAATATCAAAATCAATGACTATGTTGAAGAGGAACTTCCATTAAAACAAGGATTGAAACTCATTAAAAAAAGCTCCGATTTGATGATTCGAGGCGGGTTGAAGAGGAACTTCCATTAAAACAAGGATTGAAACAAGAAGCCGCAGGTTCCGGTTGGGCTCAAACTTGGGAAAGTTGAAGAGGAACTTCCATTAAAACAAGGATTGAAACAAAAAAACCTTGAAGAGGCTAGTAAATGGCCACCTAGTTGAAGAGGAACTTCCATTAAAACAAGGATTGAAACACTGTATTGAGCCGATTCGCGATAAGGTCGCAGTGTTGAAGAGGAACTTCCATTAAAACAAGGATTGAAACAATTTCTAACAGAAGGCTCATTACAAAATACCACGTTGAAGAGGAACTTCCATTAAAACAAGGATTGAAACTTCCCTTTCTCGCTATCTCTTCTTTAGCCTCTGGTGGTTGAAGAGGAACTTCCATTAAAACAAGGATTGAAACATTACCAACAAGAGTTATACCATTCTGCAAAACATCAGTTGAAGAGGAACTTCCATTAAAACAAGGATTGAAACATGAGAAGTTCAAGTCTACCTATTCGAATCGTTTTGTTGAAGAGGAACTTCCATTAAAACAAGGATTGAAACAAAATGGATTCATCCTGTGTTTTTGTTGCGGTGGTTATATGTTGAAGAGGAACTTCCATTAAAACAAGGATTGAAACAATCGTCCAGTCGAAAACAATCTAATGAAACAGATTGAGTTGAAGAGGAACTTCCATTAAAACAAGGATTGAAACTTCAATCCGGTAACTTCATCCGAAAATGCTTTCATGTTGAAGAGGAACTTCCATTAAAACAAGGATTGAAACTTGCTCTTCCGAAAGGAACGAGTTGTTCACCAAAAATAGTTGAAGAGGAACTTCCATTAAAACAAGGATTGAAACTGAAACAAAGTATACTAACAGTTATAGGAGCTACAGGTTGAAGAGGAACTTCCATTAAAACAAGGATTGAAACGTAACAGTTATCGATGAGGATCCAGATAGTCCGATAGTGTTGAAGAGGAACTTCCATTAAAACAAGGATTGAAACATTCTCAAGAGAATGGAACGGATTCTTTATTGCAAAGTTGAAGAGGAACTTCCATTAAAACAAGGATTGAAACGTAGTCCATAGTCCTTCGTTTTCTTTCATTTTCATTAGTTGAAGAGGAACTTCCATTAAAACAAGGATTGAAACTCTGCTTTCCCTAAATATTCGCTTACATATGCCCCAAGTTGAAGAGGAACTTCCATTAAAACAAGGATTGAAACCGAGGAATGGAAAGTATATCCCTGGGTTCCGATTCAGTTGAAGAGGAACTTCCATTAAAACAAGGATTGAAACATAAAATAAAAAATACTTTTAGCAATGCGACAAAAGGTTGAAGAGGAACTTCCATTAAAACAAGGATTGAAACTCAGCAAGAGTACCAAGACCCTTTCCAATAATACTGTTGAAGAGGAACTTCCATTAAAACAAGGATTGAAACCTATTTGCAGAATCTATCTGCTCAACTGTGAAAGACTGTTGAAGAGGAACTTCCATTAAAACAAGGATTGAAACGTACATCACATGGATGCCAGGGGTGGGAGGTGGTGGTTGAAGAGGAACTTCCATTAAAACAAGGATTGAAACTACATATCTCTTATTGTTTCGGCAGTCATTTCAACAGTTGAAGAGGAACTTCCATTAAAACAAGGATTGAAACTTGTTCATTCGCTAGGAGAATGAATAGCTGGTCCGAGTTGAAGAGGAACTTCCATTAAAACAAGGATTGAAACGCCGCATTTCTTAACCCTTCACGATAATCTAAGTAGAGTTGAAGAGGAACTTCCATTAAAACAAGGATTGAAACTTATTGCAGCAGAGGCTTAAAAAGGGCTAAAAAAAAGTTGAAGAGGAACTTCCATTAAAACAAGGATTGAAACGCAAGTTCAGCAACGTCCTTCCATTTCCTCATTCTTGTTGAAGAGGAACTTCCATTAAAACAAGGATTGAAACATTTGGTTAGCAAAGCAAGGAAAGAAACCGACACAGTTGAAGAGGAACTTCCATTAAAACAAGGATTGAAACTTTAGACAACTCATTATATTTATTTCGGATAACTTGTTGAAGAGGAACTTCCATTAAAACAAGGATTGAAACTAATTTCAAAAAGAGATAACCAAAAGTGAGGAGATATAGTTGAAGAGGAACTTCCATTAAAACAAGGATTGAAACTCTAATTTTTCTAAAACATCCCATGTAACAACATAAAAGTTGAAGAGGAACTTCCATTAAAACAAGGATTGAAACAGATCATTATTCATAATATAAACCTCCAGCTTTAATATTGTTGAAGAGGAACTTCCATTAAAACAAGGATTGAAACTTTATCTTTGTTGGTTCTTTATTCCTCTTCGGTTTTTTGGTTGAAGAGGAACTTCCATTAAAACAAGGATTGAAACAAAGTGTTATAATGTATACTAGGAAGTGATAGACCCCGTTGAAGAGGAACTTCCATTAAAACAAGGATTGAAACCTCCAGATGCTATTCATTTTTAGATGGTCTTCCAGGGTTGAAGAGGAACTTCCATTAAAACAAGGATTGAAACTTGTATTTTGTAAAAGTATATAAAAATGTCCTCATGGTTGAAGAGGAACTTCCATTAAAACAAGGATTGAAACACCGAATTCCTCACAGGCATATTCACCGGTGATTGGGGTTGAAGAGGAACTTCCATTAAAACAAGGATTGAAACAACACACATTCCGTACAACTCTCCGGCATCTCCGGCGTTGAAGAGGAACTTCCATTAAAACAAGGATTGAAACTTAAAGGTTAGGGGGTGGTTGATTGATTGAGAGGGGTTGAAGAGGAACTTCCATTAAAACAAGGATTGAAACAGAACTTAGCAGATAGAAATTATAATTTCGATATAGTTGAAGAGGAACTTCCATTAAAACAAGGATTGAAACTAAACCAAAGTTTGATAATACATCCGGAAGAAAGGTAGAGTTGAAGAGGAACTTCCATTAAAACAAGGATTGAAACTACAGGACGTCGTTATGTCAATGCTTGATGAAGGAGTTGAAGAGGAACTTCCATTAAAACAAGGATTGAAACACCACTCAAAGGCGGTCAAGGAAATCATGCGTGCTGGGTTGAAGAGGAACTTCCATTAAAACAAGGATTGAAACTTGTAGACAGTAGTGGAAATGTAACAAGCAGTAAAGGATTGAAACACAATGGTTTGGGCGGTGGCGTTTCTCTACACCCTTTGAGTTGAAGAGGAACTTCCATTAAAACAAGGATTGAAACTCACGAATTCATATACTTCGCCACGCAAGCAAACTAGTTGAAGAGGAACTTCCATTAAAACAAGGATTGAAACTCTTTAAGTTGATAAAATATACAATATTCGGGTTTTCTAGTTGAAGAGGAACTTCCATTAAAACAAGGATTGAAACTGCTAAATCCCTCTCCCTCGCCGCCTTCTATTCGTGTTGAAGAGGAACTTCCATTAAAACAAGGATTGAAACCCTCCTATAAATAGTTTGGGTTTTCGATACAATAGGTTGAAGAGGAACTTCCATTAAAACAAGGATTGAAACTTAGTTTGAAAATCGGTTATATCAATTACTCTATCATCGTTGAAGAGGAACTTCCATTAAAACAAGGATTGAAACGAATATTTATATATTTCTGCTTAGTAGCTTCATCCACGTTGAAGAGGAACTTCCATTAAAACAAGGATTGAAACATAAGTCTCCTTGTTGCTTCCGCTTCACTTATACCTGAGTTGAAGAGGAACTTCCATTAAAACAAGGATTGAAACTTATTTTCTCATACGTATGGTTAGTTTCATATAATGGTTGAAGAGGAACTTCCATTAAAACAAGGATTGAAACAGCAAGAAATATAGCTAATCCACAAATAGAGAACAGTTGAAGAGGAACTTCCATTAAAACAAGGATTGAAACGCAAATATTTTGACATATCTATAATAGAATAAGCCAGTTGAAGAGGAACTTCCATTAAAACAAGGATTGAAACAATAATTTTTATTTAATCCATTTTACAATTTTATGCTAAAATATATAAGGATTAATAAATAGGAGAGGCTAAAATATGAATAAGGGTTTGATACATGTTTATACCGGGGACGGCAAAGGAAAGACAACAGCGGCAATAGGACTTGGCATTAGGGCATTGGGAAACGGATACAAGGTATATATGGTGCAGTTTTTAAAGAGTCAGGATACGAGCGAGCTAAAGATTCTTGAAAAGCTTAATCCCGGCTTTAAAGTGTTTCGCTTTGAAAAAAAACGGGGATTTATATGGACTCTAAATGATAAGGAAATTGCACAGCTTAAAGAAGAAGTCCGGGAGGCATTTAGTTTTGTCAAAACGGTGCTTAAAAGATGCGAGTGTGATGTATTGATACTTGATGAGATAATGGCTGCTATGGGGAATGGCTTGATTGATGTAAACGACGTCGTAGATGTTTTAAAAGATAAGCCTGCAGGTGTTGAAATCATTCTCACAGGAAGAAATGCGCCCGCTGAAATAATGGAGCTTTCGGATTATGTTTCCGAAATAACCTGCAAAAAGCATCCTTTCGAAAAAGGAATAAGTGCAAGGAAGGGAATCGAATATTAAAGGCTCAAATAATCACTGAAAGGTGCTTTATGAGCCTGTCCCGCTATACCGGGTTGCACCTTTCATCCAGATTTTATAGCTCAAATAGAAGAATAATACTACCAATACCGGCGACAAATATGTCAAAATTGGTACTTCATTCGGTCTTAAGAATATCAGGCTTGGATAATATGCAATAAATGCAATTGGAAAATTACACTTTTATTTTTTTTTCTGATGCTTCTTTTATGTCCTTTATAATGTCATCTTACGAACAGTCGGAAGTTTGCCTTCAAAAATGCAGATTAAGTGTTCTGAAAAATCTTCTTAAATGCTCAATATTTTTATCATACAGTAGATTTACCTTGTCTACGAATAAATGTAAATGTCAATAAAAATTTAGGTCAGTTACCGGAGTAAAATCAGGCCACCAATTCATAAAAAATTAACTAATATCTGTCTGTTTCGAAAGAGCCTGCTTAAACCTGTAGCTTTCCCCATTAATGTTCAGTATGTGTGCATTATGGGTCAATCGGTCAAGCAAGGCAGCTGTCATTTGTTCATCGCCTAACACCTCCGTCCATTTTGGAAATTCTAAGTTCGTTGTTATAATCAGGCTACCTCTCTCATATCGGGAAGAACAAAACTGAAAGAGCAATTCTGCCCCGACTTTACTGAAAGGTACATAGCCTAATTCATCTAAAATCACTAAATGCGGTGCCAGCCATTGTTTTTCAAGTTTATTGAGACGATATTCCTGCTGAGCTGCAAGCAGTTCATTAATTAAACCGGCTGCAGTGTAGAACTTTACCTTCATGCCCTGTCGGCATGCCTCATAACCAAGAGCAATTGCAATATGGGTTTTACCAACTCCAGAGTTGCCTATCAACAGGACATTTTCTTTTTTTCGGATATATTCTCCCTGCATAAGTTTAAGTACCTTTGGTTTATTAAGGGATGGTATAGCAAGAAAGTCAAAGCTCTCAAGGGTTTTGATTACCGGAAAGCTCGCTTGTCGTATTCCTCTCTGGATCCGATTGTTTTCCCGTTGGTGTACTTCCTGCTCTAGTACACATAACAGGTATTCTTCATAATCCAGATTATTGTCCGCTGCTTCTCTTGCTAAGGATTCATAAGTTTTTGCAACCTGAGGCATTTTCAGCTTTTTCAAATAAGCTTCGATTAGCATTTTGTTAACCGGCATTATTGTCCACCTCCTGACATGAGAACTCTATATTTGCTAAGGTCAGGGGGTATTACGACTACATCCGGGATATTCTGAAGCTTGTCTTTTCTGATAGGATTTATCTTAGGCCTATTTGAAACCATTAGCTGCCCCAATATGTTCAATACACCGTCATAACCATATACATTGTATGCCATAGCAGTTTCAACGGCTTCTGTCA
>ENA-OWOZ01000063-OWOZ01000063.1-bioreactor-metagenome-genome-assembly--contig:-NODE-63-length-146613-cov-8.063275_pt1 | contig 146613 bp, 156 predicted proteins | sample MGYA00238140_ERZ651804 | MGnify/ENA primary metagenome ERZ651804 (study PRJEB26910, sample SAMN07631232) | bioreactor metagenome | isolation source: Switchgrass digestor | place: USA: Dartmouth...
GGCCTTGCAGATGTAGAGGGTCATTGATTCCACCTCTCTTCCATGGATGGTCACGCTGGGGCCTGGCGCTGCGCTTGCTTTCGCATGTGGCGTTTGTGCTCCGGACTCGTCTCGGCAAACTGCTGAAGGCTGCGCGTGAGGATCTGTCCGTCGGCGTTGATCTTCACCTGGTTCGTGTCGATCAGCTTCTCAAGGTAGAACCTTGAGCGGTTGAGTATCTTGCATGCGTCACCCTTGTTGAGGGTCTCGCCGTACTTCTCAGCCCAGTCAGCCCGATAGAGCTTTTCGTTCTGCTCCGCCTGCAAGGCGTTGACCCAGTCTGTAAAGGTCTGGATGAGCTGCTGTGCGAGCTGTTGCGACCTGGCAGCCACTCGATCACCTCCTAGATCGCTTGTTCTTGTTCTTTACCAAGGAACAGGTTGACGAAGTATCTCTGGCCTTTCCCCGTGACCTTGGGTGTTTTGCTGACTGTGATGTGTCCATTCGGCGTGTTGGTTAGATGGCATCTTTTCTTTCTGAGAGGCCCAGCAGATAGTCAACGGTGCAGTCGAAAGCATCAGACAGTTTTACAAGAAGCTTTGATGGGATCGAGCTTTCCTCGTTAATGTACTTAACGTAGGTTTTGTACGAGATACCGAGGAGCCCCGCAACGTCATGACGGCTCATGTTCCGTCTTACGCGTTCGGCTTCAAGATTAAGCAGCATTTTTTCACCACCTTCCAATTCTAGATTCTTGATTCTAGTTTCTCGATTCGTTGGACATATAATATTCTAGTTTCTAGACTTTGTCAACCATATTTCGGCAAGATTCTTCTAGAAATTCGAAAAATCCGCATTGACGCCTCTGGTCACGAATATTATGATGTAATTGTGAAAGCGCGGAAGGGAGAAACCCATGGACATGAAAATTCGAGAAGCTCGTGAAATGGCGGGTCTTGCTCAGAACGAACTGGCCGCGAAGATCGGCGTAGCGCCAAACACCCTTCACGGGTATGAGTCCGGGAAGCACGATCCACGGTCTGACATGCTCATAAAAATTGCGAAGGCTTGTGGCGTCACTGTTGATTTTCTGCTGGGACTTGACACAAAAAAACCGCCTGCGAAAAACACGCTGGCGGTAACGGATATCGAGCATGAGCTTATTGAGAATTTTCGCCTCTGCACAGAAGATGATCAGGTTGCGATTCGGCAGATTGTTGCTCGAGTAGCCGCAGCAGCCGCTCCTGCAGTAAAGGAGGAACAGGAGAGCGTAGACGAACGTATTTTGCGAGGCCTGGAAGATTATCTCGATAACTCAGATTTACCAGCAGGACCCCAGGCATCGAAGGAAGCGTAATATACTGGACATCAGGAACTGTTGGTATTTTTACGTAGAGCCTTTTCACTTTCTGCACCCCATTTCTAGTTGCAATGCAAACACTTGTTTTGATATACTATAAATAGCGAACATTTGTTTGTCAATATCGCAACAGGGAATTTAATGGACAGCTGAAACCGTGATTTGATTGGAGGTTTGCCATGTCAGCGTGTTGCATCTGTAGAAGCACGACGTCTCCGCAATATCAGCTTTCTCCGTCACTTCCTGGCAAGCTGATATGCTCCGTGTGCCATATTGCAAGGAATGGCGTCATTACACGCTCAGCTTTAAAGCAACTCAATGCGGATTATTTTGAAAAGCAACTGCCTCAAATATCAGACCCTGCCGTGCGTGAATATGTTACTGCCTTATTGGACGCCCACTATGGCCGAGTCGATACCATGCCCGACTCGGATGTCATATTTTCAGAAGTAAAAGACGAATCACTTATCCTTAGAAGTTATAATTTCAAAGAAGAGTGGATGTTAAAAGGCGCAAACCTAACAATTCAACGCAAAAAGACCAGTAATATTATTCCTCTGGCCTGCATCGTGGACGTAAAGCATTCACCCCCACGCGGTTTTAACCGCGGCGTGATTACAATAACCACAACAAAGCCTGCATCAATGGGCGTTGGTATTGGATTGACCAGCAATATCTCCATCGCTGCAGGAGACAATATTGCAGCTTCAATTGTGTACGATCCGGCTGATCTCGGCACTGCTGAGAAGATAATTTCGTATATCACAGGTTTTATGGACCAAAGGTTCTCTCCTCCTCCACAGTCAGAAGCGAAAGAACCCCCGAATAATCCACTTGATGATATTTTGAAACTTAAACAATTGCTTGACGTCGGAGCCATCAACGAAGAAGAGTTTAAAACACTGAAAGAGAAGCTCATCAATAGTCTTTAACGCAAAAACCCCGCCCCCTGCTGGAACCAGGAAGGCGGGGCCGGCACAAAACCGTATAGCAAAACGGGCTGCTGGGCCTTGGTTTTGCTTACCCTTTAAGAATAACATAGGAGGTGCAAAATGGCAAAAGAAAAGCAGGAAAAGCGCACGTACAGTACTGGCAGCATCCGAGATCTCGGAGAAGGGCGGTGGAGGCTTTATGTGTCCGTTGGAAAAGGATTGGGCGGCAAAAGAAGACGCCCCAGCAAAGTTGTGGAAGCAAAAAACAAGCGTGAAGCAGAACGACTCCTGAAGAAATTTATAGCAGAAGTTGAAAGCTCTCAGTATGTCGAGAAAATGACATTGAACGGACTGCTTGATCTTTTCTTAGAGGAAAAGGTATCCACTCTCGCCCCGCGGACTCAGGTTTGGTATGTGGACTTTCTGCGTCGTACGCGGGGAGCCCTGGGTGATGTTCAGCTTGCAAAGCTCACGCCCAGGATGATTAACAGATTCTACGCAGCTCTTGCCGATCCGGAAACGCCGCCGTTCTGCACCAGTGACAAGACTGGTAAACCCTTGCCCAACGGATTATCCGGGGAGACCATCCTGCACCATCACCGCGCACTTGTTGCGGCTCTAAACTGGGGATACAAAAACGAACTGATCGATAGACCCATTGCAGACAAGCTGGATCCGCCTTCGTCCGACACTGGCGAAAAACGAGCTTTGACAGACGCTGAAATTGAGCGCTTTATGAGCGTCCTGTCGTTGAAGTCCATTCGGATAAAGGCATTTTATGCTCTTGCCTTGGCCACCGGAATGCGCCGGGAAGAACTGTGTGCGCTGGAATGGAAGCACATTGATTTTCCGGCAGGCAAAATCAGCATCGAACAGGCTATGATCGAAGTGCGCGGGAAAATCCAAATTGGTCCAACAAAGAATCCCAAAAGCGTCCGCAAGATAGACGTAGATCCCGACGCGATGGGCCTTTTAAAGGAATGGCGTGCGGAACAGGTTCGCCAGCGGCTAAAATGGCCAGGAGAATGGTCTGGAGGAGACTTCGTTTTTACGACCAAGTATGCAACGCCTGTATCGTTAAATGATGCTTCAAGGCAAGCTGTAAAAATCTTCAAGGAAGCAAATATTGAGGGTGTGTCCTTGCACAACCTCCGCCACACTTGTGTAACGCAGATGCTGGCAGCAGGGATCCCCGCATCGGATGTCGCCGCCTACGTTGGCCATGCCAGTACCCAGATGACCTTGGATGTTTATGGACACGCAGCCGAAGAGTATTCCAGGCGCTGCGCTGAGACGATGAACAGTTTTCTGAAAATTGGCGCACGATTGGCGCACGGAGAAAAAACTTAACCGATTTCTTATGCTCAAAAGCATAGAAAAAGCCCCCAACCGTCTAGGTTGAGGGCCTGGCAGCGGAAGCTGGATTCGAACCAACACAATGCGAGTCAGAGTCGCAGGTGCTACCGTTACACCATTCCGCTATTCCTGTGGAGTCAAAATGGAAATCCCAAATTGCCGTTCGTCCCGGAGTAAACACCCGCCTCTCGGCAGGGTGGGACTCTGTGTGCCGACGCTGCCTTCCCCGTGTCGGCCGATTGGCCGGGGGCTTGGCATTGGCGGTCACAACGTCCGAGTCCCTTTTGTGTTCTGTGGGTTTTAGCCCGGAAACGTCACGCACAACTCAGGACTTTCATGGTGGGGTTAAATGGACTCGAACCATCGACCTCTACGATGTCAACGTAGCGCTCTAACCAACTGAGCTATAACCCCGCGTCAGTCCTCGCGCTTTGCCGATGACTCACAGCGGACATTGATTATTATACACGATCGTCGACGGATTTCAAGTCCTTTTTTTTGGATTTGCCCTGCGAAACTTGGAGGGGGCTGTGCTATACTTTATGCAAAAGGAGGCGATTTCATGAGCATTTTTGCGACCGGGGACGAAAGGCAGCGGCTGATCCTGCTGCACCTGCTCGACCGCGTCGGAATCCCCCTCACCTCCGAACAGATCTTCTCGGTGTTTCTGGAGCAGGACTGGGGCGATTACTTCTCGCTGAGCATCGCCCTGGACGACCTGCGGGAAAACGGCCTGCTCGCCGCCAACGAAAAGCCGGCAGGCATGTCCTTCCAGATCACCGCCAAGGGTAAAAAGACCCTCGCCCTGTTTTTGGACAAGCTCCCCCACTCCCTGCTGGACGCCATCGAGGCCTATGCCGCCGCGCACAAGCAGCGCTTTCTGTCCGAGCACCAGAACCTCGCCTCCTTCCGGAGGATCGGCAACGGGGAGTACATGGTCACCTGCCGCATCATCGAGGGCGAGCGCACGCTGCTCACCGTCGAGCTGAACGTCGTCTCCTCCGATTCCGCGCGGGACATCGCCCGCCGCTGGGTGGACGCCGCCCCGGGGATCTATGCGGACATCGTGCGCACGCTGACAAAGTGAGTCTTTTCGCTACCAGAGGGCGAGGCCCCGGGGTTCCCTGCCCACGGGGACGGAGAACATCCGCTCTCCCGCGAACGAAAAGGCTTCCACGGCGTTTTCCATCATGCAGCTGACGTAGATCACCTCTTCCTTCTGGTCCACGCAGAGCTCGTCGGGCATCCTGCCGCACTCCGTCCAGCCGGCGAGCTTCAGACCGTCCTCCGTCAATTCCACAAAGGTCAGGCAGTCGTCCCACACATGGGCCACGACGGCCTTTTCCTTTTCGCCGTGCCAGAACGCCGCGCCCTTGGACGCCGGGAAGGAAAGCGGCATCGCCGCGCTTTGTGTGCCGGAAAACAGCGTCACCACGCCTTTTCCGTCCCCGGTCACGCCGCCGCACAGCCAGCCTTTCGAGCACGCCGCCACCCACAGCTGCATGCCCTCGGCCGCGTATTCCGCAATTTTTTCCAAATCTGCGATGCCGTGCACGCAGAGGCGGCCGGTCATCAGCTCCGCCACCGCGATGTGGCCGTCCTTCGTCGCCACGCCGATGGGGAAGGCACCGGTGGCGACGCAGAGCTCCGGCACAAAAGCCCTGCGGTTGAGCTTCCAGAGGCTGTTGGACTCTCCGCAGGCGACGTACACGTGCCACGCGTCCACGGCGATGTCCGTGGGGCACGCGCCGACGGATACCTCCGCCTGGTTATGCGGGCAGTTCAGGGGGAACCGCCCCACCGCGCTGGAGAACGTGTCCGCGCGGTAGAGCGCGTTTCCCATCACCGCCAGCCTTCTGGGCCCGCAGCCCGCGCGCAGCAGCGGTATCCGGGTGATCTCGCACCGGTTGGCGACGGAGATGACCGAAATGCTGTCCTCGCCGCTGTTGGCGACATAGAGCCTGCGCGCCATTGTGCACCCTCCCTCTCATCACTGGCTTCATCATATGAGCGGAAAGCCCGGCTTGTGCGCATTCGGCAATCATGAAAGCAAGTCAAGCCGCATACCATTTAACGTGCAAATATCACAATTCCGGGAGGACAGGTGTATGGAGGGAAGGGACATTTACCGGACAATCGCCGAGCGCACCAATGGCGACGTATACATCGGCGTGGTTGGCCCGGTGCGCACGGGCAAATCCACGTTCATCAAAAGGTTCATGGACCTTCTGGTGCTGCCCCAGCTGACCGATGAGAACGAGCGGCGCAGGATTACGGACGAACTGCCCCAGAGCGGCGCCGGCAAAACGATCATGACAACGCAGCCCCGTTTCGTGCCGAACGAGGCTGCGACGCTGCAGCTGCAGGACGTGGCGAACGTGCGGGTGCGCATGGTGGACTGCGTGGGATACATGGTACCGGGCGCGCTGGGGACCTCCGAGGGGGAAAACGCCCGCATGGTGCGCACGCCATGGAGCGACGAGGACATGGAGTTCGCCAAGGCGGCGGAACTGGGCACCCACAAGGTAATTTCCGAGCATTCGACCATCGGCGTGGTCATGACGACGGACGGCAGCATCACCGATCTTCCCCGCACGGCCTACGTGGACGCCGAGGAGCGCGTCATCCGCGAGCTGAACGAGTACGGCAAGCCCTTCGTGGTGGTGCTCAACTCGCGGCACCCGAGGAGCGAGGAGACCGTCAAGCTGCGGGACCAGCTCTCCGCCAAGTATGACGTGCCGGTGCTGGCGCTGGACGTGTTGAACATGTCCGAAAGCGACATCATGGACCTTTTGGAGACGGTGCTCTTCGAGTTCCCGCTCAAGCAGGTACACTTCAACCTGCCCGGTTGGGTGAACGCCCTGCCGGACGACCACTGGCTGGAGCAGGAGATCCTCACCGCCATCAAGGCCAGGATGGGCACCTTCAGCAAGGTGCGGGACTACGCCTCCCTGCTGGACGCTTTCGACGAGTGCGAGCACCTTGCGCCGCCGCAGGTCACCTCCATCGAGCTGGGCAAGGGGGAAATCGAGTACACCCTCACGCCCATGGAGGGGCTGTTCTACACCGTGCTGGGCGAGGCCTGCGGCTGCGAGATCGAGAGCGACTACCACCTGATGGCGATGCTCAAGGACCTGGTGGCCGCCAAGAAGGAGTACGAGCGGGTGGCGGCGGCGATGAAGGAGGTCCGCGCCACGGGCTACGCCATGATCCCGCCGGACATGTCCGAACTGACGCTGGACGTGCCGGAGCTCATCCAGCGGGGCAGCCAGTTCGGCGTGCGCCTGCGGGCGAGCGGGCCGTCGCTGCACCTCATCCGGGCGGACGTGGACTGCGAGGTCTCCCCCCTCATCGGCACGGAGGAGCAGAGCGCGGAGCTGGTGCGCCACCTGGTGGAAGAGTTCGACCAGGACCCCGCGAAGATCTGGGAGACCAATATCTTCGGAAAGTCGCTGCACGCCCTGGTCAGCGAGGGGCTGAGCAGCAAGCTTTCCAGAATGCCGGAAGACGCGCGGGAAAAGCTGCAGGAAACCCTCACCCGCATGCTCAACGAGACGGGCGGCGGCGTGATCTGCATCATCCTCTGAACTGTCCAAAGCCCGGAAAGGCACTTCCTTCCGGGCTTGCTTCTTCCTGTTTGGACTGGATTCCTGCTCTAAGTTGAAATTTGCTCATTCGGGCTGCAAAAAGTTCGGGCGGATGCGGGCCATCAGGTACTCGTCCGCGTATTTCCCGTGCCGCGCGGCGGCAAAGCGCTTTTTGCCCTCGATCTCAAAGCCCATCTTCTGATAAAGGTGGATGGCGCGCTCATTTTCGCAGAACACCGTCAGCTCGATGCGCACCAGCATCAGCCAGTTGTCGGCAAGGTCGAGGATGGCCTTCATCAGCGCGGTGCCCACGCCCATGTTCTGGAAGTCCGGGTGCACCATGATGCCAAAGGTCGCGCTGTGGCAGAGCCGGGGGTTGCGCTGCACCGAAAGGCCGGCGGTGCCGATAATGCGCTCCGTGCCGTCGCGCTCATCCACCACCGCCACAAACTGGTGGTCGCCGCGCAGCATGCTGTCGATGTATTCCTGGCTGAACTCCACCCGCTCCGAGGGCACCGCCAATATGTTTTCCAGCACGCCGGGGAGGATGCGCAGGGCGTTCAGCCCCTCTGCGTCCGTTTCCCGGACGGGCCTGATGCGAAACTCCATGCCTGCCTCCCCTAGTGCGCCTGCGTGTTCTGCGGCGTTTTGTCCCTGTTCCTCCAGTACCTGCTGCCGTTGGGCAGGCGGCACAGCCAGCCGCCTTCCACCAGTTCGCGCCGCAGGATGAAGTAGTCCTCAAAGGTGTGCCATCTGGAGAGGATGCCGTTGACCTCGGTCTCGGTGTAGTCCCTGTCGTACTCGAACTTGTCCGCCAGGTAGTCGCAGGCGAGGGCGCGGTAAGCGCGTTTTTGGGGAAGCTGCTTCAGCCGCCCCTCGCCGTCCAGAAAGCGCGCGAGTATGTCGTTCATGTCCGTTCTCCTTGGCTTTTGCCATGCATTATACCATCCGCGGCGCGCGCGCTCAATCAACCGGCGGGTGATTCCCCGCATTTGCCGCCATTTCCCTTCCCTTTTCGCCCGCGGAATGCTAACATGCCGGTTGGGGTGATGCGCTTGCGGCTCGAGCACGGCTTCGCGCCGGTTTTTGACGAAAACTCCCGCGTTCTGGTGCTGGGGAGCTTCCCCTCGGTACTGTCCCGGGAAAACGGCTTTTACTACGGCCACCCAAAAAACCGTTTCTGGCGGGTGATCGCCGCGGTTTTGGGCGAACGGGTGCCGCAAACCATTGCGGAAAAAGAGGCGCTGCTGCAGAAACACCACATCGCCCTGTGGGACGTGGTGCAGTCCTGCGAGATCGAGGGCTCCAGCGACGCCTCCATCAGAAACGTCATCCCAAACGACGTTCCCGCCCTGCTCTTTGCCTGCCCCATCGAAAGGGTTTTCACCAACGGCGCGGCGGCCCACGCCCTTTACAAGAAGCACCTGTATCCGAAAACGAGGCTCGACGCCGTCCGTCTGCCCTCCACCAGCCCGGCGAACGCCGCGTGGACGCTTTCCCGCCTGATCGACGCCTGGCGGGCCATTCTGCCGGAAGAAGCGCAGCCATAGGCAAAACCCGCCGCTTGCAGCGCGGCGGGTTTTCTGTCGTGTCAGAAGTCGTTGGGAAAGAGCTCCTTCATGCGGGCGTCGGAAACGCTGAAGGTCTTCTTGAACTCCCTGAGGAAGTTCGCCCTTCGCTCCACGATGCACTGGCGGAACGCCTTGATCTCGCTCTTCCAGCCGGACACCGAACCCGGCCGGTGCCACCTTGCGATGTGGCGGGAAAGCTCCGGCTCGATCTTTGCCGCCATGTCGTCCAGAATCGCTGTTAGCCGGTCGGTGGTGAGCACGGTGTTCATCACCTCGGCAAAGCGGTGGACGAACTTCTCCCGCCAGGCGGCGTTCTTGTAAAAGCCGTAATACAGCCCCATGTCCACGAAATTGCGGTTGCCAAATTCGTCCGGCTCGCCGACGTAGATGACCTCCGACCGGAAGAACATGCCGAACACGCTTCTTGTCGGGCTGTTGTTCGGCAGGGCGAAGTCCAGGTCGTAGAACACCGGCCGCCATTTGAGCGAGCCGTCGGTGCTGCCCATGTACTTCTGGTTGTAGGGGTCGGAGTTGGAGAAGAAGCACTCGGCGATGAGGTAGTCGATGAACAGGTCCTCGTCCGCCTTGGCGGCGTACTGGGCGTACACCGAATCGGACGAGGTATCCCTTGCCGCGAGGGCGAACAGCTCCTTGATGCCGCGGTTGGTGCCCACGCCGTTGTACACGTAGGTGTTGGAGCGCACCCCCTGCACCACGTCGGGGCTGACGCCGTATTTATGGGCGAAGTAGTCCTCGTTCTGGTTCTCCTTGAGCTCGTAAAGCCCCCAGTATTTGCCGTTGATGTACACCGTCACGATGGCGGACTGGGCATTGTCGACGTTCATGCCGTTCACCGCCATGTTGCAGTAGGCGTCCCGCAGCAGCGTCCTGCCCTGGTCTTGCCCGAAGTTGCGAAGCACGAGCGAGCTGAACTCCTTCACGCCGTACCCCTCGAAGAAGGGATAGGTGACGGAGCTCTGCCCGTACCCGCCCCGCAGGTGCAAACTGAAGGTGCGCTGGGGGTAAAGGCGGGTGCTGTTGCCCCCGATGCGCATGCCCATGGGGAAGCGCACGCCGAGAAGCCCTTTTCCCGTGTAATATTCGGCGTAGGCCTCGCGCTCGCGGATGTCCCGCCGGTTTTCGCTGGCGCTGATGTAGGAAAGGTCCCCCTCGTCGATGGAAAGGCAGATCACCGGCGTGGTGTGGGGCTGCTCGAACAGGTAGGTCGCCACCGTCTGATCGCTTGTCAGCATCCCCTCCGCTTGGGCAATCGCCTTGACGCAGGTGTTTTTTTCGATCCGGATGGGGCCGGAGTACACCTTTGAGCTCGTGGTGGGCCTGGAGCCGTCGGTGGTGTAGTAGACCGCCGCGCCCTCGGTGGCGCAGGAAATGACCAGTTCAAAGGGCTCGGAGGCGTACCCGCCGGAGCGGGAGAACACGGGCGCGGCGGTGTAGCCGCGAATCGCCGACTCGCCGTTCGCCGCGCCTGGGGTGGCGCTGGCGAAGATCACGCGCTGGCCGCTGCTGTCCAGCCCCGTGCTGTACCCCGGACGGATGAGGCCGCTGTCGTACCTGTCCACCAGGTTGCCGGCGGCGTCGAAGAGGTACAGCACCTCTCCCGAGGCGGAGATGGAGAGGTCCCTCACCACCAGATACCCGCCGGCGTTCAGCGTGCCGGTCAACTCGACGCCCCGCCCGGGGTCCGGCGACGCGGAAAGCCGCCAACCCGACAGGTCCACGGCTTTCCCGCTGGCGTTATGCAGTTCCACCCAGTCCCTGTGGCTGCTGTGCAGGGGCTTGGCAGAGGCGACCTCGTTGATGAGCACGGCGGGCTTTGCCGCCTCCATGGCGGCGGAAAGCTCCGAAAAGCTCGCCGTGGTGTTGGCCCCGCCCGGCGTGGGCTGGGCGAAGTACGCCCACTGCTCCTCGGCGTTCACCCCGAAGGAGACGTTCTTGCCGCTCGCCGGGTCGATGGGCACGGTCTGCACAAGGCCGGTTTTGCGGTCGGCAAGGGTGACGCATACGTCCGCGTTCCCCAGCCTGAAGCTGGTGTGCAGCTCGCCGCCCTCCCGCACGTCCCTGCCGGAAAGGAAAACCACGAGGTATTCGCCGGGGTTCAACGCAATGTCCGGCAGCATCCACTTGAACAGCTCCTTTGGATCATCCGAAAGGGCGTAGGTGGCGAGGGACACAGGCTCGTCTGTGGGATTGTAAAGCTCCACCCACGGGGAGCGGTCGCCAAAGGCGTCCACGATGGAATAGCGGTTGTCCCGCAGCACCTCGTTGATGCGCACCGGCGTGATGCCCTCCTCGATCTTCGCGGAGGGTCTGGCGCTTTTCTCGTCGTTTTCCGCCCCCGGCGTGGGCATGCTGAAATAGACGATACTGCCCTTTTCGTCCAGCCCGACGGAGAAGCCCGCCTCCATGGCACTGTCCCACTCCAATCTGGAAAGCTGAAAGCCAAAGGCGTCATACAGGCCGAGAAAACTCTCCTGCCGGCTGATGCCAAAGGACAGCTTTTTGTCGCCCTCGCCGTCCGAGAAGGGAAGCTCGATATAGCCGCCCGGTTCCAGGGTGACGGCCGGCAGGCGGCACTTGTCCTCCCGAAGGGGGTCGTCCGTAAGGAAGAACCGGGAGAGCAGCACCGGCTCGTCGCCGTAGTTGTACAGCTCCACCCAGGTGTGCTGGCCGTCCAGCCCGTAGGGCAGGCACTCGGTGATGCGCAGCGTCCCGCCCGTCTGTAATAGTTCACTGAGCTCCGCCACCGCCCGGCCCGCGTTGGGCGCGTTGGGGGTGGGGATGGCGTAAAAGGCGTAGGTGCCCTCGTCCGTCAGGCCGTAGGAGACGTCCGTCTGCAGCGCGGGCAGAATCAGCGACTGGATCACCGCGCCCGAAGGGGCGGCAAGCTCCAGCTTGGTGCCGCTTTTGGGCAGCTTGAAGCCGGTGCAGAGCTGATTTTGGGTGTCCTCCCGCTTTTCGCAGGCGTAGAGCACCAGCGTTTCGCCGGGCTGCACCACCACTTCCGGAAAGTAAAACGCGCTGCCCGCGTCGCCCACGCGGGCGATGGAATAGCCTTTCAGGTCGATGGCGCGGTCCGAAAGGTTGATGAGCTCGATCCAGTCCGGGGTGCCGTACTCGTCGTCATACAGGCTGTTCGCGTTGCTGGACACCACTTCGGAAATGAAGATGCCCTGCTCCTGCCTTTCGCCCTGCTCATCCAGAAAGACGTACAGCAAAAAGGATGCGACCAAAAGGACGCCCAAGACGGCAGCCCACAGGATGCTTCCCTTTTGTTCGCGCTTTTTTGCCATGTTTCTTCCTTCTCCAAGATCGTACAGCGCGCCAGCCGGAATCCTCCGGCCGGCGTTTTGCTTTTGATTGACGTGCGCTTTGGAGTTCGCTTAACCCAGCAGTTTTTTCAGCCGCTCCATGGCCTCGACGGTGTTTTCGCGGTTGCCGAAGGCCGTCAGGCGAAAAAAGCCCTCGCCGTTGCCGCCAAAGCCCGCGCCGGGAGTGCCGACCACGTGAATCTCGTTCAGCAGGTAATCGAAGAACGCCCAGGAATCCATGCCGGGAGGGCACTTCAGCCACAGGTACGGCGAGTTCTTGCCGCCGGTGAACCAGATGGAAAGGCTCTCCAGCGCCTTCGCGATGATGCGGGCGTTTTCCTGATAGTAGGCGATGTTCTCCATGCACTGGCGCCTGCCTTCGGGCGTGAGCGCCGCGGCGGCGCCGCGCTGGACGATGTACGGCACGCCGTTGAACTTGGTGGTCTGCCTGCGCAGCCACATGCGGTTGAGCTCGCCCTTCAGAAGGTCCTTCGGCACCACTGTATATCCGCAGCGCGTGCCTGTAAACCCGGCAAATTTTGAGAAGGAGCAGAACTCGATGGCGCACTCCTTCGCGCCGGGGATGGCATAGATGGACCTCGGCAGTTCGGGGTCGACGATGAAGGCCTCATACGCCGCGTCGAAGAAGATGACCGCTCCCTTTTTCAGGGCGTAGTTCACCCACGCGGCAAGGCCAGCGCTGTCATACACCGCGCCGGTGGGGTTGTTGGGCGAGCAGATGTAGATGATGTCCGCGTCCACGGATTCGTCCGGCAGGGGCAGAAAGCCGTTAGACTCATTGGCGTTCATGAACAGGATGCGCCTGCCCGCCATGACGTTGGTGTCCACATAAACGGGGTACACCGGGTCGGGGATGAGGACGGTGTTGTCCGCGTCGAACAGGTCCAGCATGTTGCCGAGGTCGGACTTGGCGCCGTCGCTGACGAAGACCTCGCCCTCCTCCAGCTGTACGCCCCTTTCTTCATAATAGGCGAGAATGCTCTCCTTCAAAAAGCCGTAGCCCTGCTCCGGGCCGTAGCCGCGGAAGGTCTCCGCCCTGCCCATTTCCGCGGCGGCCTCGCGCATGGCCTCCACGGTGACGGCGGGCAAAGGCAGCGTCACGTCGCCGATGCCCATGCGGATGATCTTGGCCTCGGGATGGGCTTTTGCGAACTCGTTGACCCTTCTTCCGATTTCCGAAAAGAGGTAACTTTCCTTCAGGGCGCGGTAATTTTCGTTAATGCGCATGATGTTCTCCCTTCAGTCCTTGTGGCGGTTCAGCTTGGACGCTTTGATGAACTCGCGGAACAGCGGATGCGCGCGGTTCGGCCTGCTCTTGAACTCGGGGTGGAACTGCACGGCGGTGAAGAACGGGTGATCGGGGATCTCGATGGCTTCTGCCAGCTTGCCGTCCGGCGAGGTGCCGGAGAACACCAGACCCGCCTTTTCGAACTGGTCCTTGTACGCGGGGTTGACCTCGTAGCGGTGGCGGTGCCGCTCGGAAATCTTTAGGCTGCCGTACATTTCGGCCAGCTTGGTGCCCGGCTTGATGACGCAAGGGTAGGCGCCGAGGCGCATGGTGCCGCCCAGCGGGATGTTGCCCTGCTGGTCGGGCATCAGGTCGATGACGCAGTGCTCGCACTTGGGCGCGAACTCGCGGGAGTTGGCGCTCTTCAGGCCGAGCACGCCCCGGGCGTACTCGATGACCGCCACCTGCAATCCCAGGCACAGGCCAAGGTAGGGCACGTTATGGGTGCGGGCGTAATTGACGGCGGTAATCATGCCCTCGATGCCGCGGTCGCCAAAGCCGCCGGGGACGATGATGCCGTCGCAGTCCGAAAGCTCCCTTGAGACGTTCTCGGCGGTGAGCTGCTCGGCATCCACCCATTTGATGTCCACGTCGGCGCTGTTTTCATAGCCGCCGTGCTTGAGCGCCTCCACCACGGAGAGGTACGCGTCATGCAGCTGCACGTACTTGCCCACAAGAGCCACGCGGACGGTATCCGTCAGATTGGCGGCGCGGCTGAGCATGTCGTCCCATTCCCGCCAGTCCAGCTCCTTGGCCTCGATACCCAGCTTTCTGCACACGATCTCGGACATGTTCTGCTCCTCGAGCATTTTCGGCACGCTGTACAGCACCGGTAGCGTGCTGTTCTCGATGACGCATTCCGGCGCCACGTTGCAGAACAGCGAGATTTTCTGCTTGACGGAGGGGTGCATGGGCACGTCGGTGCGGGCGACGATGATGTCCGGCGCGATGCCCAGGCCCTGCAGTTCCCGCACGGAATGCTGGGTGGGCTTGGACTTGTGCTCGCCGGAGAAGGAGATGTAGGGCACCAGCGTCACGTGGATGAACAGGCAGTTCTGCCTGCCCACTTCCTGCGCAACCTGCCGCACCGCCTCCAGGAAGGGCTGGGACTCGATGTCGCCGGTGGTGCCGCCGATTTCGGTGATGACCACGTCGGCGTTGGACTTTTCGCCCACGCCGTAGACGAAGCGCTTGATCTCGCTGGTGATGTGGGGGATGATCTGGATGGTTTCGCCAAGGTACCCGCCGGAACGCTCACGGCTTAATACGTTCCAGTACACCTTGCCCGCCGTCAGGCTGGAGAACTGGTTCAAATCCTCGTCAATGAACCGCTCGTAGTGGCCCAGGTCCAAATCGGTCTCCGCGCCGTCCTCGGTGACGAACACCTCGCCGTGCTGATAGGGGCTCATGGTGCCCGGGTCCACGTTCAGATAGGGGTCCATCTTCTGGGCCGCCACCTTCAGGCCGCGCATCTTGAGCAGCCTGCCCAAAGACGCCGCGGTGATGCCCTTGCCCAGTCCGGAAAGCACGCCGCCCGTCACGAAAATGTACTTGGTCATACCTCGATTTCTCCTTCGAAAACTTTATCCGCAGGGCCGGTCATGTAGACCGTCTCCTCTGTGTAGCGAATGGTCAGCGTTCCGCCCAGCAGCTTCACATAAACGTCCTGGTTTTTCGGCGAAATGCCGTTCAGCACCGCCGCCACCACCGCGGCGCAGGCGCCCGTGCCGCAGGCCAGCGTCTCGCCGCTGCCCCGCTCCCAGACGCGCATTTCCAGGTGCGTGCCGTCGATGACCTTGATGAACTCGGTGTTCACCCGCTCGGGGAACAGGGGCGAACGCTCGAAGGCGGGGCCGATTTTCGCAAGGTCGAGCTCGCTGATTTCCGGCAGGAAAATCACGCAGTGGGGGTTGCCCATGCTGACGCAGGTGATGGCGTACCGGCCGTTTGCGATGTCCACCTCGCGGTTGACGACCTGCTCCCCCTCCAGCGCGCAGGGAATGTCCCTCGGATGCAGCCTGGGGGGACCCATGTCCACCCGCGCGGCGGTGCAGACGCCGTTTTCCACCGTCAGCTCCAGCGTCTTGACGCCGCTTTTGGTCTCCACCGTCACCACGTTCTTTTTCGCCCTGCCGGAGTCGAAAAGGTATTTTCCCACGCAGCGCACGCCGTTGCCGCACATGCTGCCCTCGCTGCCGTCGGCGTTGAACATGGTCATTCTGCCGTCCGCCAACGCCGACGGCCCGATGAGAATCACCCCGTCCCCGCCGATGCCGAACCGCCTGTCCGAAAGCTTGACGGCGAGTTCCGACGGGTTGGGCACGGTCTGGTCGAAAGTGTCAAAATAAACGTAGTCGTTGCCGCAGCCCTGCATTTTCGTGAAGCGAAGTTTCATGTTGCCTCCCTTACGCATCGGCGGTCCCAAAGAAACAAGTTGAACCCGCGTGGCGGGCAGATCGTCGTGTCCACTGCTATGATTTGCGGTTTGTGCGGGCATGTTGCGCCTGGTTTGCGTTTCGCCCCCGGAACCGGGCCGGTATTGCGAAAGCGCCATCCCATGCCAAAGTCAATAATTAACCAATCTATTATACTGACTGGGGATTTTGGCGTCAACCCGCCGCAAAGGCAAAGGGCGAAGGCGAAAGCCTCCGCTCCTTGTCCTTTTTGGGTTTTACAGGCGGCAAATGTCCACGATTTCCAGCCGCTCCAGCTCAAAGCCGCCCAAGAGGCAGTCCGCCACGGCGTGGGCGGTGTCCAGCGCCGTCAGGCAGGGGATGCGCCGCTCCACCGCCCGCCTGCGGATGCGCATGCCGTCCCGGGCGGGGATGCGGCCGCGGGTGGTGGTGGAGATGACGTAGGAGATGGCGCCGCTGTCGATGAGGGCGAGGGCGTTGTCTCCGCCGTCGTGGATCTTTTCCACCCGGACGGCGGGAATACCCGCCTTCGAAAGGGCCTTCGCGGTACCTTCCGTGGCGTAGATTTTAAATCCCAGCTGCCTGTACTTTTCCGCCAGCGCCGGAAGCTCCCCTTTGTCCGCATCCCGCACGGAGAAGAACACCCCGCCTTCGCGGGAAAGGCTGTACCCCGCGGCGACAAGGCCTTTATACAGCGCCTCCGCCATGTTCTTCGCCACGCCCAGCACCTCGCCGGTGGACTTCATCTCGGGGCCGAGGGAAATGTCCACGTCGGACAGCTTTTCGAAGGAAAACACCGGCACCTTGACCGCCACATAATCCCCTTTTTTGAAAAGACCGGTGCCGCAGCCCATCTCCGAGAGCCTTTCCCCCAGCATGCAGCGGGTGGACAGGTCCACCATCGGCACGCCGGTGACCTTGCTGATGTATGGAACGGTCCTGGAGGAGCGTGGATTGACCTCGATGACGTACAGCTCGTTCTCGTGGATGACGTACTGGATGTTCACAAGCCCCTTTACCGCCAAAGCACGGGCCAGCAGCCTGGACTGGTCCACAATCCTCTGGACCATGGCTTTGCCGATGGAGTCCGCCGGCCACACGGCGATGGAGTCGCCGGAGTGGATGCCCGCCCGCTCGATGTGTCGCATGATGCCGGGGATGAGAATGTCCTCCCCGTCGCTGATGGCGTCCACTTCCACCTCGGTGCCCATGAGGTATTTGTCGATGAGCACCGGGCCGTTCAGCCCGTTTTTCAGGATGGCCTCCATGTATTCCGAAACGTCCTCCGGCTCGAAGGCGATGGTCATGTTCTGACCGCCCAGCACGTAGGACGGCCGCACCAGCACGGGATACCCCAGCTGCTGCGCGGCGGCGAGGGCATCCTCCATGGTGTGAACGCCAAAGCCTTTTGGGCGGCGGATGTCCAGCTCCTCCAGAAGCTCTTCAAAGCGCTTTCGGTCCTCGGCGCGGTCGACGCTGTCCGCCGGCGTGCCCAGAATGTTCACGCCGCTTTCGGCGAGGAACTTCGTCAGCTTGATGGCTGTCTGCCCGCCGAAGGAGACCACCACGCCATAGGGCCTTTCGGTCTCGAGGATGCCGGAGACGTCCTCCGGCGTCAGCGGTTCGAAGTACAGCCTGTCCGCCGTGTCGAAGTCGGTGCTGACGGTTTCGGGGTTGTTGTTGACGATGACCACGTCGTACCCGAGGTGCTTCAGCGACCATACGCAGTGGACGGAGGCGTAGTCGAACTCCACGCCCTGACCAATGCGGATGGGCCCCGAGCCGAACACCACCACGGTCTGCTTTTCGCCCTGCTCTTTGCGCCGGTTTTCGATGAACTCCGCCGCCTCGTTCTCCCCTTCATAGGAGCTGTAGAAATACGGCGTCTCGCAGGGGAACTCGCCGGCGCAGGTGTCCACCATGCGGAACTTCATGGAAAGTATCTCCGGCGGCCTGCACCCGGAAAGCTTCTCGATGACCCAGTCCGGCCAGCCTTGGGTTTTCGCTTTTCTGTACAGCTCCTTTGGCAGCCCGCCCTTTCGCAGCTCCATCTCCGTCTGGGCGAGGTTTTTCAGCTTCATCACGAACCACGAATCGATGCCGGTGACGGCGCAGATGTCCTTCGGCGAAATGCCCCTAAGCAAAGCCTCGTACACCGCGAACAGCCGCCGGTCGTCGCAGCGGTGCAGCCGGTCTTCCACCTCGTAGTCCTCAAGGTCTGCAAACTCGGGCAGCCGCGGCCAGCCAAGGCCCAGCTCCGCGCCGCGCACCGCCTTCATCAGCGCCTCCTCAAAGCTGGTGCCGATGGCCATGACCTCCCCCGTCGCCTTCATCTGGGTGCCGAGGGTCCTCTTGGCGTAGGCGAACTTGTCGAACGGCCATTTGGGGAGCTTGACCACCACGTAGTCCAGCGCCGGCTCGAAGCACGCGCTGGTCTTGCCGGTGACGGCGTTTTTGATTTCGCCCAAATCGTAGCCCAGCGCGATTTTGGTGGCGACCTTGGCAATGGGGTAGCCCGTCGCCTTGCTGGCCAGCGCCGAGGAGCGGGACACCCTGGGGTTGACCTCGATGACGGCGTACGCAAAGCTCTTCGGGTTGAGGGCGAACTGGCAGTTGCAACCGCCCACGACGCCCATGGCATCCACGATTTTCAGCGCCGCGCGGCGGAGCATCTGGTATTCGCGGTCGGCCAAGGTCACCGCCGGCGCGATGACGATGGAATCGCCGGTGTGTACGCCGACGGGATCGAGGTTTTCCATGGAGCAGACGGCGATGGCGTTGCCCTTGCTGTCCCGCATGACCTCGAACTCGATTTCCTTCCAGCCCGCCACCGACTTTTCCACCAAAATCTGGTGGATGGGCGAGCTGCGAAGCCCGTTCAGGGCGATGCGCTTGAGCTCCTGCTCGTCTTTCGCGACGCCGCCGCCGGTGCCGCCCAGGGTGAAGGCCGGGCGCACGATGACGGGGTACCTTGCGGCGTTGGCAAAGCGGATGGCGGTGGGCAAATCGTTGGCGATAACCGAGGGGATGACGGGCTCGCCGATTTGCTCCATGGTCTCCTTGAAGGCCTTGCGGTCCTCCGCCTTTCGGATGGTTTCGGGGTTGGCCCCCAGCAGGCGCACGCCGTGTTTTTCCAGAAATCCTTCCTCCGCCAGCTGCATGGAAAGGGTGAGCCCGGTCTGCCCCCCGAGGGTGGAGAGGATGCCGTCCGGCTTTTCCTTTAGAATGATGTTTTTGAGCACGGGCAGGGTGAGGGGTTCGATGTACACCGCGTCCGCCATGGCCTTGTCCGTCATGATGGTGGCGGGGTTGGAGTTGACCAGCACTACCCGCACGCCCTCCTCCTGCAGGGCGCGGCAGGCCTGCGTGCCGGCGTAGTCGAATTCCGCGGCCTGGCCGATGACGATGGGCCCAGAGCCGATGACCATGACTTTTTTGAGCGTTCTATCCAGCGGCATGTTCAATCCTCCAGCATGCGGGCAAAGCGGTCAAAGAGAAATCCGGTGTCCTGCGGGCCGGCGCAGGCCTCCGGGTGAAACTGCACCGAAAAGGCGTTGTGCGCCGTCCAGTCCACCCCTTCGCAGGTGAAATCGTTGGCGTTGACGAAGCTCTCCTTCGCGCCGTCCGGCAGCGTTTCGGAAAGCACCGCGTAGCCGTGGTTCTGGCTGGTCATGTACAGCCTGCCGGTGGAAAGGTCTCTTACCGGCTGGTTCGCGCCGCGGTGGCCGTACTTCAGCCTGCCGGTCTTCGCGCCCAAAGCAAGGGCCAGCAGCTGATGCCCGAGGCAGATGCCAAAGGTGGGCAGCCTGTGTTCGGTGAGCTTTTTGAGCTCTTGGATGATGCCCGTGTTCTCCGCGGGGTCCCCGGGCCCGTTGCTCAGCACCAGCCCTTCGGGGGCGTAAGACAGAATCTCCTCCGCCGTGGCGGACGCCGGCACGCGGATGACGCGAAAATTCCGTTTTGCCAGCTCCCTCGCGATGTTCTCCTTGGCGCCGAAGTCCCACAGCGCCACCCGCTTGCCGTCCGCGGGGCCGGTCATGGCGACTTCGCTGCAGGTGACGGCCGCAACGGCCCCTTGCACCTTGTAGTGTTTCAGCTCTTCCTTCTGCTCCTCCGTCAGCGCGGGTTCGCTTTGGATGCGGGCGTTCATCACGCCCTGTTCGCGGATGATTTTGGTGATGGCCCTGGTGTCCACGCCGAAAAGCCCTACCACGCCCTTTTCCTTAAGAAAGGTGTCAAGGTTCCCCTCGCTTCGGAAGTTGGAAGGGTCCTGACACCATTCTTTGACGACGTATGCGGTTAGTTTGGGGGTTTTGCTCTCGAAGTCCGCCGGAATCACCCCGTAATTGCCGATGAGCGGGAAGGTCTGCAGCACGATCTGGCCGAAAAAGCTGGGATCGGTGATGGTCTCAAGATACCCCGTCATCGAGGTGGAAAACACCAGCTCGCCGGTGACGTCCCCCTCCGCCCCGAAGCGGAAACCGGGAAACACCGCGCCGTTTTCCAGCAGGAGATAAGCCTTTTGCATCCGTAGTCACCTCAAAACTTGTTTGCACAGGAACGCGCGCGGGACGCGCACGCTGCTTTCATTTCAAAACCGTTTCTCACCCGTTGTAGGAGGCGATGATGGACAGGGCGACTTCCCTTCGGGTCATCCGCCGGTCCATCGCCTGTTTTTCGATGTATTTGTGCGCCTGGGGCTCGGTCATGCCCGCGTGCTCAATGAGCAGGCACTTCGCCCGGTCCACCTGCTTCATCTCGTCGATGCGGCGTAAAAGCTCGACGTTTTTGGTCTTCAGCCGCAGCATGCGCTTTCTGGACGCCGCGGCGATTTTCAGCGCCTGGTGGAACAGCGGCACGTTCAGCGGCCACTCCACCACGATGACGCCGTAATCCTCCACCTTCTGGGCGAGCTCGTCGGCAAGTTCCCTCTTTGCCACCAGCAGCACCCCCGCCGTGGTGCGCTCAGAAGCTGCGGCCGCCAGCTCGTGGCCGAACTCGTCGGGCAAAGGCGTGTGAATGAGCACCAGCTCGTAGTCGTTCTCGATGAACAGCCTGCGGGCCTCCGCGCCGCTTCTGGCGTGGGCCGCGGCCACCCCGGCGGAATCCGCGAGGAGTTTCGCGTAAAAGGCGACGCCCTTCTCCGCGCCGCAGACAATGAGTGCGGATTCCAAAGTGTCGCCTCCTTCCTTCCGCGAAGCGTGTCAAATCCGGTGGAAATACAGGTCGTGGTCAAAGGCGTCGGGGTTGGGCGCGGCCTTGTACTGCTCGTATTCGCGCTCTTTCAGGGCGATGAAGCTGTCGATGACGCTCTGGGGCAGCACGCTCTTCAAAAACGCGCTTTGCTGCGCCTCGTTGAGCGATTCCCCGAGGCTGCCGGGAAGGGGCTTCATGCCATGGCCGGGCTTGGTCAGATCCAGCTGGCAGGGCGGCATGAGGGGCAGCTCCTTCTCGATGCCCTCCAGCCCGGCGTGAATGAGCAGCGCGAAGGCGATGTACGGGTTGATGGCCGGGTCGGGCATGCGCACCTCCATCCTGGCGTAATCGCTTTCCGCGTCCGGGATGCGCACCATGGCGGAGCGGTTGCCGTACCCCCAGGAGATGGTGCCCGGCGCCTCCATTACGCCCAGGCGGCGGTAGGAGTTGGTAAGGGGATTGAGGAACAGTGCCATGTGCCGCGCGTATTTCAAAATGCCCGCGAGGAAGCGCGACGCCGGATCCTCCCCGTTTTCCCGGATGCGGTCGGTGATGTTTCTGCCCCGGTTGCCGATGGAGATGTTTACGTGCAGCCCGCTGCCGGGGTGGTTCTTCAGGGGCTTTGGCATGAAGGAGGCATAAAGCCCGTTGGCCGCCGCCGCCATGCGCACCACCGACTTGAAGGAGAACAGCGCGTCCGCGGCGCTCATGGGGTCGGAGGGGCGGAAGTCCACCTCGTTCTGCCCCGGGCCCCGCTCGTGGTGGGAGCATTCCGGCTGGATGCCCATCGACTCCAGCGTCAGGCAGATCTCCCGGCGGACGTTTTCCGCCTTGTCGAAGGGGGCGGTGTCGCAGTAGCCCGCGTCGTCCTGGGGGATGAGAGTGGGCCTGCCGCGCTCGTCCAGCTCGAAGAGGTAGAACTCGCATTCCGCCGCCATGCGGATGGAAATGCCCGCCCGCCGCGCGCGCTCCACGGCGTTGGATAGGATCCGTCGCGGGTCGTTTTCCACCTTCCTGCCGCCGCTCTTCTCGATGCGGCAGTACAGCCTCGCGACGCGCCCCTGCTGGGGCCGCCAGGGCAGAATTGCCAGCGTGCCCGGCTCGGGCTTGAGCAGAAGGTCGGAATCCGCCACGTCTGCAAAGCCCCGGACAGCGGAGCCGTCGAAGGAGATGCCTTTTTCAAAAGCCCTTTCCAGCTCGCTCACCATGATGGACACGTTCTTCTGCCTGCCCGTCAGGTCGCAGAAGGCGAGCTTGACGAACTTGACGTCGTTCTCCTGGGCAAAGCGGATGACTTCCTGAACCGTGTAGTCCATTGTTCTGCTCCTGTGATCAGTGATGGGTGTAATGGCTCTTGTAGGGATTGGCGGTGTTGGGCGTGAGGACCATAAAACCGCCGGAGAGCGCCGCGCTTTCCGGAACGCCGAAGGTTTCGCAGAACTCCCGCACGAAGGGGGTGATTTCCTCCATGTCTTCCTGCGTCGCCCTGCGGGCGTTCACCTGCGGGGGGAGCCCCGCGGGTATCTCGCTTGTGCGCAGCGCGATCTTGCCGCCGTGCATGCCGGTGCCGCAGAACTCGCCGGTGACGGGGCGGTCGTCCTCCGTCAGTCCCAGCACCACGATGAGCCCGCCAGCTTGATACTCGCCCAGGAAGGAACCGGTCTTGCCGCCCACGACGATGACGGGCACGGCGTCCTTATAAGCCTTCATGTGGATGCCCGCGCGGTAGCCCACGTCCCCTTTGATGAACATTTTGCCGCCGCGCATGCCGTAGCCCGCGCCGTCGCCGCAGTTGCCATAGACGCGGATGGTGCCCTTGTTCATGGTGTCCCCCGTGGCGTCCTGGGCGGAGCCGAAGACGTTGATCTCGCACCCGTCCAGATACGCCCCCAGGGCGTTTCCGGGGGTGCCCTCGATGTCGATCTTCTTGCCGCGCACGCCGGCGGCGATGTACCGCTGGCCGCAGCAGTTCCTGATGGTGATGGACGGCTCTTCGCAGTCCCGCACCAGCTTGGCCAGCTCGGTGTAGTGCATATCCTTCGCGTCGATGATCATACCGCACCTCCCAGCATGCGCCGGCGTTCCTGTTTCGAAAAGGCCAGAAGCTGAGGCTTTTCCGCCAGCAGCTCAAAGTCCACGTCCGCCAGGGGGGTCCTGTTTCGGATCATCGCCGTATAGATGCCCGCGCGGGACACGTCCCCAGCCAGAATGAAGCCTTTCAAAAGACCGTCTTTGGTAAAAAGCCGTCTGTAGCCGCCTTCGCCCTGCACCACGTGGCTTTCGCCGTCATAACTGCCCGCCGTGGCGATGTGCAGCCCGAAAAAGCCGCCGGCGTTAAGGGGAATAGCCTTTGTAAAGGGCGCTTCCACCCCCGCCATGGTTCTTCCGGCGCTCTCGCCCTGAAGGTACGCGTTGGGCCACAGGGCGAGCACGCGGGGGGTGCCTGTGGAAAGGTCGAAGCTTTCCGCGCAGTCGCCGGCGGCGAACACGTCGGGCAGACTGGTCCTGCCGCAGGCGTCAATCGCGATGCCGCGGTTGACCTGCGCGCCCGCTTCCTTCAAAAGCTCCACGTTGGGCCGCACGCCCACCGCCACCATCAGCGCGTCGAAGGGCAGCGCCCTGCCGTTGGTGAGCTCCACCCAGCTTTCGCCAAAGCGCGCAGCCGAAGCGCCGAGGTGGAAGCGCACGCCGGCGCTTTCCGCGGCCTGCCGCACCAGCGCGGAGCCGGTCTCGTCCAGCACGCTGGGGAGCACCCTGTCCGCAAGGTCCACCACGTCGATGGCCTTGACTCTGCCGGCGAGCGCCTCGGCGCACTTCAGGCCGATGAGCCCCGCGCCGAGGATGAGCACCTTGCTGTTTGCGGTGACGCTCTTTTGAAGGCCCAGCGCGTCGTCCAGCGTCATGAAAAAGTGCCGGTTTTTCACGCGGTCAAGGCCTTCGATTGGCGGCACAAAGGGCCGCGAACCTGCGGCGTACAGCAGTTTATCGTATTGTATTATCGCGCCGTCCTCCAGCGCAACGGTTTTTTGGGCGGGGTCGACGCTCTTCGCGGCTTTTCCCAGCAGGGCGGTGACGCCGTTTTTTTCATAAAAACCGTCCTCCCGCCACTTGATGCGCGCAAGGTCGGTCTTTCCCTGCAGCAGGTAGGAAATCAGCGGCCGGCCGTACACGTGGTGCGGCTCTTTGGAAATGAGGACGATTTCGCTCTCGCCGTCGTGCCTTCGAAAGCCCTCGATGCAGCCCGCGGCCGCCGCGGAATTGCCGATGATGACCAGTCTCATGTTACCGCTCCTCGTAGACGATGGCGTTGTTCGGGCAGCCCGCCACGCAGGCGGGCTCCGCGCGGGCGTTTTTCAGGCAAAGCTCGCACTTTTGCACCGCGCCGGACTCGCTCGGCACAATGGCACCGTAGGGGCAGGACAGGATGCAGGTATAGCACCCCACGCACCGGCACTGGTCGATAAACACCGCGCCGTTCTGCTTCGTCAGCGCGCCCGAAATGCAGGCCTTGACGCAGTAGGGCTCCTCGCAGTGCCGGCAGGAAACGGCGAAGCTCACCCCGTCCCCCTCCTCGACGCGGATGCGGGGGTGGATGGCCACGCCCTTTAACGCTTTGACCAGATCCCGTTTGCCCGAGTTGGCGAAGGCGCAGTAGTACTCGCAAAGGTGGCAGCCGAGGCACCAGCTTTCGTTGACGTACACCCGTTTCATTCGCCCGGCCTCCTGAAGATGATGTCCTCCCGCCCAGGGCCGACGGATATCATGGTGATGGGGCAGTTCACCGCCTCCTCCAGCGCGGAAATGTACGCCCGGGCTTCCTTGGGAAGGCTCTCCATCGTCCGGCAGGCGCTGATGTCCTTCTTCCAGCCGGGCATGGATGTGAAAACCGGCTTCGCCCGGTTCAGCGCGGAACCGGTGGGGAAGGCGTCCGTCAGCTCCCCGTCCACCTCGTAACGCCCGCAGATCGGGATTTCGTCCATATAGGACAGAACGTCCAGCTTGGTGAGGGCGATTTCCGTCGCGCCCTGCACTTTCGCGCCGTAGCGGGAGGCCACCGCGTCAAAGGGGCCGACCCGGCGGGGCCTTCCCGTCGCCGCGCCGTACTCGCCGCCGGCTTCGCGAAGCCGTTCAGCCTCTTCGCCGAACCACTCCGCCGTGAACGGCCCTTCGCCCACGCAGGTGGAGTAGGCCTTCATCACGCCCACCACCCGCTCCAATTTCCGGTGCGGAATGCCCGCGCCCACGGGGCCGTAGGCGGCAAGGGTCGTCGAGGAGGAAGTGTAGGGATAGATGCCGAACTCGATGTCGCGCAAAGCCCCGAGCTGGGCTTCCAGCATGACGTTTTTGCCTTTGCTCAGTTCGCCGTCCAGATAGCTTCCGGCGTCGCAGATCATGTCCTTCACCGGCTCGCCGTACTGCAAAAGCCATTCCCACATTTCGGCGGGGTCGATTTTTTTCGCGCCGTAGCCGGCAAACAGCAGGTTTTTCCACTCCACCAGCGCGTAGAGCCTGTCTTTCAGACCCGCGGGGTCCAAAAGCTCCCCCATGCGGATGGCCTTTTTCATGTACTTGTCGCCGTACACCGGGCCGATGCCCCGCCGCGTGGAGCCGAAGCGCGCGTCCTTGAGGCGGTCTTCCTCCATGCAGTCCTGCTGGCGGTGGTACGGCATGCAGATGACCGCCTTTTCGCTGATCTTCAGGTTTTCGGGGGTGACGGACACGCCGCCCTGCCGCAATCTTTCGATTTCTTTGGACAGGTGCTCCAAGTCAACGACCATGCCGTTGCCCATCACGTTGACCACGCCTTCGCGCAAAATGCCGGAAGGCAGCAGGTTGAGCACGAATCTGCCCCGGTGGTTGATCACCGTGTGGCCGGCGTTGTTGCCGCCCTGATAGCGCACCACCGCGTCCTGTTCGCCCGCGAGCAGGTCCACCATGCGGCCCTTGCCCTCGTCTCCCCAGTTGATTCCCACGATTGCTGTCAGCATTCGCTCATTCCCCCGCGTGTTTGATTCCGAGTACGCGCAGTTCCGCGTCGTTCAGGCCCACGCCGCGCAGCATCAGCCTGTTGCCCCGCAGGGCCTCGATGGAGTTGATGCCCATGCCGCCCATCATCTCCTTGATTTCCCGGTTCCAGGCGGAAAGCAGGTTGACAAGGCGCCTGTACCCAATGTCCGGATTCAGTCGTTTCACAAGGTCCGGGCGCTGGGTGGCGATGCCCCAGTTGCACTTGCCTAAGTGACAGCTCCTGCAAAGGTGGCAGCCCAGGGCGATGAGCGCCGCCGTGGCGATGTACACCGCGTCCGCCCCCAGGGCGATGGCTTTCACAACGTCCGCGCTGTTTCGCACCGAACCGCCGATGACCAGCCCCACGTTTTCGCGGATGCCCTCCTCGCGAAGCCGCGCGTCCACGGAGGCCAGCGCCAGCTCGATGGGGATGCCCACGTTGTCCCGGATGCGGGTGGGCGCGGCGCCGGTGCCGCCCCGGAAGCCGTCGATGGCGATGATGTCCGCCCCGCTTCTGGCGATGCCGCTGGCGATGGCGGCGACGTTGTGCACCGCCGCGATTTTGACGATGACGGGCTTGGTGTAGTCCGTCGCCTCCTTGAGGGAGAGCACCAGCTGGCGCAGGTCCTCGATGGAGTAAATGTCGTGGTGCGGCGCGGGCGAAATCGCGTCCGTCCCCACGGGGATCATGCGGGTTTTGGAGATGTCCTCCCCCACCTTCGCGCCGGGCAGATGCCCGCCGATGCCGGGCTTGGCGCCCTGGCCGATCTTGATCTCGATGGCGGCGGCGGCGTCGAGGTACGCCTTGTGCACGCCGAACCTGCCTGACGCTACCTGCACGATGGTATTTTTGCCGTATTTGTAAAAATCCTCGTGCAGGCCGCCTTCGCCGGTGTTGTAAAAGATGCCCAGTTCCGTCGCCGCGCGGGCGAGGCTCTCGTGGGCGTTGTAGCTGATGGAGCCGTAGCTCATGGCGGAGAACATCACCGGCATGGAAAGTTCAAGGTTGGGCGGCGTGGCGGTGATGAGGTTCCCTTGGCCGTCCCTTTTGATTTCCGCGTCCTTTTTGCCCAGGAACACCTTGGTTTCCATGGGCTCGCGCAGGGGGTCGATGGAGGGGTTGGTCACCTGCGAGGCGTTGATGAGCATCCTGTCCCAGTAAATCGGAAACTCTCTGGGATTGCCCATGCTGGAGAGCAGAATGCCGCCGGTGTTCGCCTGACGGTAGATGTCCGTAATGGCGTCCATGGTCCAGTTGGCGTTCTGCTTGAAGGTATTGTCCGACTTGACGATTTTCAAAGCCCGCGTGGGGCACAGGCTGACGCAGCGCTGGCAGTTGACGCATTTGGCGCTGTCCGCCGTCATGATTTTCAGTTCTTCGTCGTAGGCGTGCACCTCGTTGGCGCACTGTCGTTCGCAGACGCGGCAGTTGATGCAGCGGTTGAAGTCCCGCACCACTTCATATTCGGGATAGAGAAAGTTTATCGGCATTGCGGCTCCTCCCCGTTGATGGTGAAAATCACCGGTTCGCCGCCGGACGGCGCCCAGACCCGGTCAAGGTCGGGCTGGATGATGCGGATGGCGCACTCCTCGCTGGCGACGTAGGCGAAATTTCCCCTCTCCGCCGCCACCATGGAGCGGAGCTTCAGCCTGTCGTTCAACGCCATCATGCCGTTTGTGAACCCCACGACGATGGAAAACGGCCCGGTCAGCAGCAGGCTTGAAAAGGTGTTGCGAAGGTAGGTCAGCTTTTGCCGCTGTTCCTCCGGCATGCGCCCGATGGTGGACCAGAAGGGCGCGGCGAGGACGGCGGAGGCCTCCTCCATGGTCAGGCCCCGCTTTCTCAGAAGATAGTCGAGGATGTAGGCGATGACCTCGGTATCGGTGAGCAGGTTGCACCTGTAGCCGTGCATCTCGATGGAGCGGCGGTTGGCGTCGTAGGAGGAAATCTCGCCGTTGTGCACCACCGAAAGGTCCAGCAGCGCAAAGGGGTGCGCGCCGCCCCACCAGCCGGGGGTGTTGGTGGGGTACCTGCCGTGGGCCGTCCAGCACCAGCCGGCGTACTCCTCCAGCCGGTAAAACGCGCCCACGTCCTCCGGGAAGCCCACGGCCTTGAACACGCCCATGTTCCTGCCGCTGGAAAAGACGTACGCCCCGTCCACCTTCGCGTTGACGAAGGTGACGAACCGCGCCACGAACTCCTCCTCCGTCAGCTCGGCGTCCTCCAGCAGCGCGTGCCTCGGCACGAGGAAATAACGCCAGATCAGCGGGGCGTCGGTGATGCTTTTGTGTTTTCGGGTGGGCAGTTCGGATTGAAAGGCGACCTCGAAGCGCTCCCGCAAAAGCGCCTCGCAGGCCTCTTTGGCGGAGACGGACTCGTAAAACACGTGGAAGGCGAACTGGTCCGCGTACTCGGGATAAATCCCGTACCCCGCAAAGCCGCCGCCCAGCCCGTTGCTTCGATCGTGCATGACGGAGATGGAACGCAGGATGGCGCTGCCGTCAAAACGAGCGCCCGTGCGGTCGATGATGCCGCAGATGGCGCAGCCGGACGGTATGCGTACTCGGCCTTCTTTTTGCATGTCTTCCTCCCCAAAACAGAAAAAACGCCCGCCACAAAAAGAAGGTTTCCTCCTTCGTGGCGGACGCCGTTGTCCGGTTGCCATTATACAGGATGGTTCGCTGTCCTGTCAAGCCAAAATGCAGGTCATTCCGGAAATAATTGCACGATGAAGGGCAAATACCCGAATATTCATCGGATTTGTGGGGTAATTTTCGCCATATTATTCGAACTTTGACCGGCTTGTACCGTTTTTGTTCCCAATTATCCTGCAATTTCGCGCAAAACGCCTCTTGACAGAGGGCTTGTTGCAGGTGTATCATTTTGCCATACAGCAAAGGCGCTGCGGAGTTTCCGCGGCGCCTTTTCGCGTGTTTTCGCATCGAAATTCGATTCCATTTAGGAGGCCTGCCATGAGCAACGCATCTGAACTCTTCGGAAGCATGGTGTTTTCCGACCGCGTCATGAAGGAGCGCCTTCCCAAGGACGCCTACAGGGCGCTTCAGCAGTCCATCGCGGACGGCACGCCCCTGAGCCTTGAGGTGGCGAACATCGTGGCCAACGCCATGAAGGAGTGGGCCGTCGAAAAAGGCGCCACCCACTTCACCCACTGGTTCCAGCCCATGACGGGCATCACCGCGGAAAAGCACGACAGCTTCGTCTCCCCCGCGAAAGACGGCGGAGCGCTGATGGAATTCTCCGGCAAGGAACTCATCAAGGGCGAGCCGGACGCCTCCAGCTTCCCCTCGGGGGGCCTTCGCGCCACCTTTGAGGCGAGGGGCTACACCGCCTGGGACCCCACCAGCTACGCCTTCATCAAGGACGGCGTGCTGTGCATCCCCACGGCGTTCTGCTCCTATTCCGGCGAGGCGCTGGACAAAAAGACCCCGCTTCTGCGCTCCATGGAGGCGCTCAGCAGGCAGGCGGTGCGCATCCTTCGCCTGTTCGGAAACACCGATGTCAGCAAAGTGGTCACCACCGTCGGCCCGGAGCAGGAGTACTTCCTCATTGACAAGGAACTCTACAACCAGCGCCCCGACCTGAAGTTCTGCGGCAGAACGCTCTTTGGCGCGAAGCCCCCCAAAGGGCAGGAGATGGAGGACCATTACTTCGGCGCCATCCGCCCCAGGGTGTCCGCCTTCATGAAAGATTTGAACGCGGAGCTGTGGAAGCTGGGCGTTTCCGCCAAGACCGAGCACAACGAGGTCGCCCCCGCCCAGCACGAGCTGGCGCCGGTGTTTTCCAGTTCGAACATCGCCGCAGACCACAACCAGCTCACCATGGAAATGCTGAAGAAGGTGGCGGACCGGCACGGCATGGCGTGCCTGCTGCACGAGAAACCCTTCGCGGGCGTCAACGGCTCGGGCAAGCACAACAACTGGTCCATCTGCACGGACACCGGCGTCAATTTGCTTGAGCCCGGCGATTCCCCCATGGAGAACGCCCAGTTCCTGCTCTTCCTCGCCGCGGTCATCAAGGCGGTGGACACCCATCAGGACCTTTTGCGCATCTCCGTCGCCACCGCGGGCAACGACCACCGCCTGGGCGCCAACGAGGCGCCGCCCGCCATCGTGTCCATGTACGTGGGCGACGAGCTGGAAAAGGTGCTGGACTGCCTGTCCAACGGCACGGACTACAGCAAGTGCGACCGCCCGCAGATGGAAATCGGCGTGGACGTGTTGCCGCGCTTCCCGAAGGACTCCACCGACCGCAACCGCACCTCGCCCTTCGCGTTTACGGGCAACAAGTTCGAGTTCCGCATGCTGGGAAGCTCCCTGTCCATCAGCGGCCCGAACATCGTGCTGAACACCATCATCACCGAGGCGCTGGACGAGTTCGCCACCGAGCTGGAACAGGCGGAGGACTTCCAGTCCGCCCTGCAGGATCTCATCAAGCGCACCGTGAAAGCGCACAAGCGCATCATCTTCAACGGCAACAACTACTCCGAGGAATGGGTGCAGGAGGCGGAGCGCAGGGGCCTTCTGAACCTCGCCTCCACCGCGGACGCGCTGCCGCTGTTCGTCAGCGAGAAGAACATCAGGCTGTTCACGAAGTACGGCATCCTGTCGGAGCGCGAGATCCGCTCCCGCTGCGACCTGCTGCTGGAGAACTACTGCAAGACGCTGACCATCGAAGCGCTGGTGCTGACCGACATGGTCAAAAAGAACATCCTGCCCGCGGTCATCGCCTATGCCGGAAGCATCAGCAACGCGGCGATGCTGAAGAAGTCCTTCGTGGGCGAAGGCGCGGCCATCGTGGAGCGCAATCTCGTCCGCCGGCTCTCCGCCCTCACCAACGAGCTGGACACCGTCCAGGAAAAGCTGGATAAGGCCATCGCCGCCGCGAAGGACAAGGAGCACGAGGGCAAGGTCGCCTGGGCGCGCTTCTGCAGGGACGAACTCCTCCCCATTCTGGATCAGGAACGCGCCGTCATCGACGCCATGGAGTCCCTCGTCTCTCCCGAATACTGGCCCTTCCCGACGTACAGCCAGCTGCTGTACTCGGTGTAAAGATATCTGCTTCCTCCACTGCAGGAAAAGGGCGCGCGTCCGCCGAACGCGCGCCTTTTTCCGTTCTCGCGCGCTCGCAGGGGGCAAAAGGCCGATGACATTCCGCTTTTCAGCCGGTTTTGCCGGCGCCCGCCCCGCCGCGGGCGGTTTCGGTGCGTTTTGCTACGCGGTCTGACCCCCGTTTTTCGTGTTTTGGGCGGTCAGGCCGCCGCAAAACCCCGCCGCGCCCTCGGGCCGGTGCCCCCGCAAACGGCCTGCGCTTTGCGCCGCGCCGCTGCTTCAGGCTCGTTTTTCCAAAATCTTGCATTTCGGCGCAGGCGATGCCATCCAAAAGTAAAACCGCCGAAGCGCGATGCTTCGGCGGTGTTTTTCTGTGCCGGTCAGCCGCCAAGGTAAGCTTCCTTGACCTGCTTGTTGCTCAAAAGGTCCTTCGCGTCGCCGCTCATGGACACGCGCCCCGTTTCCAGCACATACCCGCGGTTGGCGATGTTCAGCGCCATCTGGGCGTTCTGCTCCACCAGCAGGATGGTGACGCCGGACTTGTTGATGTCGGTGATGATGTTGAAAATCTCCTGCACCAGAATGGGGGAAAGGCCCATGCTGGGTTCGTCCAGCAGCAGCATCTTGGGGGCGGACATCAGCGCCCTGCCGATGGCGAGCATCTGCTGTTCGCCGCCGGACAGCGTGCCCGCCAGCTGCCTTCTGCGTTCCTTGAGGCGGGGCAGCCGCTCGAAGACCATCTCGTAGTCCCGGGCGAGGTTCTCCTTGTCCGGCCGGACGTAAGCGCCCATCTCGAGGTTTTCCTGCACCGTGAGGGTGGAGAAGATGCGCCTTCCCTCCGGCACCTGCGCCAGCCCCAGCCGCACGATTTTGGACGCCTCGGTGGCGCGCAGGTCGTGCCCCATGAAGCGGATTTCGCCGCTTTTGGCCTTGATCAGGTTGGAGATGGAATGCAAAATGGTGGTTTTGCCGGCGCCGTTGGCGCCGATGAGGGTGACGATCTCGCCCTCGTTCACCTCGAAGGACACGCCCTTGATGGCGTGGATGGAACCGTAGTAGACCTCCAGGTCCTTGACCGTGAGCATTGCCATCATGCTTCACCCCCCAGATACGCGGCGATCACCTTGGGGTCGTTGCGGACCTCCTCCGGCGTGCCGGCGGCGATGATCATGCCGTAGTCCAGCACGATGATGCGCTCGCAGATGCCCATGACGAAGCTCATGTCGTGCTCGATGAGCAGAATGGAAACCTTGAACCTGTCCCGGATGAGCTTGATGGTCTCCATCAGCTCCATGGTCTCGGTGGGGTTCATGCCCGCGGCGGGCTCGTCGAGCAGCAGCATCTTGGGATTGGTGGCAAGCGCCCGGGCGATTTCCAGCTTTCTCTGCTGGCCGTAGGGCAAATTGCCCGCCCGGGTCTGCGCATGGCCTTCAAGCCCGAAGACGGAGAGCAGGTCCATGGCTTTTTCGTCCATCTTCCGCTCTTCCTTCCAGTACTTCGGCGTGCGGAACGCCGCCTGGAACATGTTGTACGTCGCCTGGCCGTTCATGGCGATCTTCACGTTGTCGATGACGGACAGGTACTTGAACAGCCGGATGTTCTGGAAGGTGCGCGCGATGCCGTTCTGGGTGATCTCATAGGTGCGTTTGCCGACGATGCTGGTGCCGTCCAGCAAAATGGTGCCCTCGGTGGGGACGTAGACGTCCGTCAGCAGATTGAACACCGTGGTCTTGCCCGCGCCGTTGGGGCCGATGAGGCCGACGATCTCGCCGGTGTCCAGCGTGATGTGCACGTCTTTCAAAGCGCGCAATCCGCCGAAGGCGATGCCAAGGTTTTTGACTTCCAAAAGCGCCACGGATCACACCTCCCCAGTTTCGGCGGGCTTTTCGCCGTTCTTGTTGCCGGTAAACTTCTTCTTCAGCCAGCGGCCGAAGCCTACGATGGACAGCTCGGCCCTGCCGAGCAGCCCGCCCGGCCTGAAGAGCATCATCAGGATGAGCACGACGGCATACAGCAGCATGCGGTAGTCCGCGAAGGAGCGCAGCGCCTCGGGCAGAATCGTCAGCACCACCGCCGCCACCACGGAGCCGGTGATGCTGCCCATGCCGCCCAGCACCACCATCACCAGCATTTCCACGGAATAGTTGAAGTCGAACTTCGCCGGGGCGATGACGCCGATGTAATGGGCGTACAGCCCGCCGGCGAGCCCCGCGAAGAACGCCGCCATGACGAAGGCGATCATCTTGTACCGCGTGGTGTTGATGCCCGCCGCCTCGGCGGCGATCTCATCCTCGCGGATGGAGAGCACCGCCCTGCCGTGGCGGGAGGTCAGATACGCGTAAATGAAGTACACCGTCAGCACGCTGAGGAAGAAGACGACGTTGAAGGTCGTCAGCCCCGGGATGCCGCGAAGGCCCAGCGCGCCGCCCGTGAAGGGCAGGTTCAGGATGATGACGCGGATAATTTCGCCAAAGCCCAGCGTGATGATGGCGAGATAGTCCCCCTTCAGCCTGAGCGCCGGCACGCCGATCAAAAAGCCGATGACGGCGGAAAGCGCGGCGCCCGCCAGAATGGCGATGAGCAGCGTCAGGATGGACGCGGGGCCGGTGGTGGGCAGGCCGGAATGCAGCGTGATGAGCGCCGCGGTGTAGGCGCCCACGGCCATGAAGCCCGCGTGGCCCAGCACCAGCTGGCCCAGGATGCCCGTTACAAGGTTCAAGGACACCGCCAGCATGATGTTGATGAAGATCAGCTTGACGATGCCGGCGTAATAGCGGTTGACGGCGCCGGAGTTGATGAGCACCGAAAGCACGACGTAAATCGCCAGCACCAGTGCCGCGTTGACGGCGTAGGAGACCAGTTTTTTCTTCATTTTCCCTTCCATGGCCCCCTCCTTACACCTTTTCGCTGGTCTGCTTGCCCATGATGCCCGCGGGCTTGAACAGCAGCACCACGATCAAAATGCCGAACACGACAGCGTCCGCCATGGTGGAGGAAATGTAGCCCTTCGTGAGGCTTTCCACCACGCCCATGATCAGCCCGCCCACCATCGCGCCGGGCACCGAGCCGATGCCGCCCAGCACCGCGGCCACGAAGGCCTTCAGGCCGAGCATGGAGCCCATGAAGGGCGAAATCTGCCGGTACGTCGCGATGTACAGCACCGCAGCGACGGCCGCCAGCGCCGAGCCCACCGCAAAGGTGAAGGCCACGGTACGGCCGGTGTGGATGCCCATCAGCTTCGCCGCGTCCGCATCCTCGGAAACGGCGCGCATGGCCTTGCCGATCTTCGTGCGGTTGATCAGGGCGGTCAGGCCGATCATCATGACGATCATCGTCAAAATGGTGATGATCGTCACCAGACTGACGGGCGCGCCCAGCACGTTGACCGTCTCGCTGGGAATCAGGCTGGGCATCGCCTTGGCAGAGGACGAAAACACGATCTGCGACACGTTCTGCAGCAGCATGCTGACGCCCAGCGCCGTGATGAGCAGCGATATGCGCGGCGCGCCGGCGTCCAGCAGCCGCCTGTACGCCAGCCGTTCGATAAGCACGCCACAAAGCGCCGTCAGCACCACCGCAAGCAGGATGCTGATCCACAGGGGCAGCCCGGAAAGCACCAGGGTGACGAACACCGTGTACGCGCCAAACATGATCACGTCGCCATGGGCGAAGTTGATCAGCTTGACGATGCCGTACACCATGCTGTAGCCCAGCGCCACCAGAGCGTAGATGCTGCCGACGCTCAGTCCGTTGATGATCTGGGAAAACAAACTCATTGGGTACACCGTCCTGCAAAAATTAACCGCATCCATGCGGCCTTTGACATCGCTGTGTAGCAATAACGCGCTAAAGTAGGCATGCTGTTATTTTATTATGATACGCGATAATTGCTCTTATGGTCAAGGGCCGCTTATGCAGCGGCCCTTGCAGTTTCTTCACGCTGTGAAGATTTACTTGCTGTAGGTTTCGACGAAATCGTAGTCGCCGTTGGTGATGGTCATGATGGCGGCGGACTTGATGGGGTTGCGGTTTTCGTCGAAGGTCACGTGGCCGGTGATGCCGGTGTAGTCGGTGGCTTTCAGCGCTTCGATGATGGCGGCGCTGTCCGTGGAGCCAGCCCTTTCGATGGCATCGAACATGATCATCGCGGCGTCATAGCCCAGCGCGGCGAACATGTTGGGCATCTGGCCGTACTTCTGCTGATACTTCTCCACGAAGGACACAAACGCGGGGTCGGTGGACTTCAGGGAAGCGTGGGCGCAGAAGTAGGAACCTTCGATGGAGGGCAGGTTGCCCGCGTCCATGGACTCGATGACGGAATCCCAGCCGTCCGCGCCGAGCAGCGTGCCGGCAAAGCCGACCTCGCGGGCCTGGGGCGCGATGAGGGCGATGTCCTCATAGTATTCGGGCAGGAACAGCACGTCCGCGCCGGCGGAGGCGATCTTGGTCAGCTGGGTCTTGAAGTCGATGTCGCCGCTGGCGTAGCCCTCGTTGGCGACGATCTCCATGCCCAGCCTGCCGGCTTCCGCCACGAAGGAATCCTTCAGGCCGACGGAATAGTCGGAGGAGGTGTCATACAGGATGGCAGCCTTCTTGGCGCCCAGGCGGTTGAAGGCGTAGGAAGCCATCAGTTCGCCCTGGAAGGGGTCGATGAAGCAGGCGCGGAACACGTTGGGGCCGACGGCGGTGATGGCCTCCGCGGTGCTGGAAGCGGTGATCATGGGCATATTGTCCTGCACCGCCTGCTGCGCCACCGCCAGGGTGGGGGTGGATGTGACGTCGCCGATCAGCGCGACGATCTTGTCGTTGCTGACGAGCTTGTTGTAGGCGTTGACGGCCTCGGTGGCGTCGCCCTTTTCGTCGTAGACGATGTAGTTGATCTGCTTGCCGAGAATGCCGCCGGCGGCGTTGACTTCCTCCACGGCGATCTTGACGCCGTTGTTGACGTTGATGCCGTACAGGGACACATCGCCGGTCAGGGGAGCGAGGCCGCCGATGTTGATCACGTCACCGGTAACGGTGTCGGGACCGGAGGGCGTGTCGTTCCCGCCGGAGGTGCCGGGGCTTTTCGTCTCGCCGGAGCAGCCGGCAAACACGGCAGCCAGCATCACGCAGACGAGCATCAGAGCCAATGTGCGTTTCTTCATCATCTTCTCCTCCTAAATTTTCTGGTAAAAGAGGCAGGCATTGCCTGCGCTCCAAACGGCGTTCCCGCCGTACCGAACATTGCTGCCGACATTTCCGATGAATGTCTTGAGACCGCTGCGTAAATATGGATTATTATAATGCCTGACTGAACATATTACAAGATGTTTTACGTTCCATCGACCACAAAAATGCAGGAAAATCCGGCCGCCCATTCTTTTTTTGCCGCGGCCGGATTCACAACATCACACTAAATTCAGATTTTTTGGGGTTTTTGGCCCTTTGGGGCGGGGTGTTCGTTAATTCCTTCGCAATTTTTTCCTTTTAAGCATGCGCTCCGTTTTGCCCATTTACCGCTTCAAATCGCTGAAAAAATCCGAATAATCTTTCATTTGCCTTCCGGGAGCAAATACGCGCGCACTTCCTCCATGCTCCCTGCCACAAGGTCTGGCTCCGCCGCCCGGATGGCGTCCTCGTTGCCCATGCCGTAGGTGACGGCGATGGCGGCGACGCCGGCGTTTCTCGCCGTCTGCACGTCCGTGGGGGTGTCCCCCACCAGCACGGCGTCTTCGGGGGCGATGCCCAGCCTGTCCAGCACGAACTGGATGCAGGCGGGGTTGGGCTTGGGGGCGCCGCAGTCGTCTGCGCAGCACAGCACGTCGAAGTACCGGGTGATGCCCAGCGCGTCGAAAAGCTTCACCGTCGCCCGACGGATCTTGTTGGTGGCGAGGGCCACCCTCTTTTTGCCCTGCAGCGCCTGCAAAAGCTCCACCACGCCGGGGAAGGGCTTCGCCAGCGTGCCGGAAATTTCCTCATAGATTTCCGGCGAAAGGGCCAAAGCCTTTTCGATGAGCTCCGGCGCGTCCTCCATGCAGGTGTCGAACAGCCTTTTCAGGCCCTTTCCCACCGCCGCGACCACGAACTCCTCCGGATGCGGCGGAAGGCCCAGCCTCTGCCGCACGGTGTTCACCATCAGGGCGATTTCCGCGCCGGTGTCCACCAGACACCCGTCCAGATCGAAGATCACCAGTTTCTTGTCAAAGCAGTCCGCCATCCTGTGCTGTCCTCCGTGTGAAATGTGCGGGGGTTATCGGTGCAAATTGAGCCTGTTTGCGGCCTCGTCCACGCGGGCAAGCGCCTCTTTGAGCGCCCAGTTCGGGGCGGCGAGGTTCAGCCTGCGGTGCAGCGCGCCGGAAGGGCCGAAGGGCCTGCCGTCCGTCAGGAAGAACAGCGCGTCGTCCAGCAGCCACCTGTCCAGCTCCTCTTCGGAAAGCCCCATGTTCGTAAAGTCCAGCCACATGAGATACGTCCCCTCGGGCACGTCCACTTCCACCTTTGGCAACTTTTCCGCGAAGAATGCCGCCGCCGTCTTCGCGTTCTGGTCAATGTAGTCGATGAGCTCCTCCAGCCACGCCTCGCCTTTGGTGTACGCCGCGATGCAGGCGGGCACGCCCATGGCGGAGATGTAGCCCCCGGTGTCCCTGCTGTACTGCTTTTCGAAGGCCTTCCGGAAGGCGGCGCCGGGGATGACGATGTTGGACGTGGTCAGCCCGGCGAGGTTGAAGGTCTTGCTGGGGGAGGTGCAGACGACGCATTTCGCGGGGTTGACCCCCGGCACGTTCAAAAACACCGTGTGCTTGTGACCTGGCATCACCAGATCGAAGTGAATCTCGTCCGACACCACGGCGACGCCGTTTTCCATCATGATTTTCGCGTAGCGGGAAAGCTCCTCCTCCGTCCACACCCTGCCCACGGGGTTGTGGGGGCTGCAGAGCAGGGCGAGTTTGACCTCGGGGCGCTTTGCCGCCTGCTCGAGGGCGTCATAGTCCATCTCCCACCTGCCGTTTTTCCGGACGAGCGGGCAGTCAAAAACCTGGCGGCCGTTCTTTTTGATCGCGCCGGCAAAGGGCGGGTACACCGGCGTCTGGATGATGACGCCGTCCCCCTCGCCGGTCAGCGCGCGCACGCAGGCGTACAGGGCGCTGACCACGCCGTAGGTGGGCACCACCCATTCGGGCTGCACGCGAAAGCCGTGCCACCGCTGCATCCAGGAGCACACCGCGTCAAAGTACGCGTCGTGGGGCGCGGTGTAGCCCAGGATGCCCACGTCCAGCGTCTCGCGCAGGGCATCTATGATTTCGGGCGCGCAGGCGAACTCCATGTCCGCCACCGAGAAGGGCATCACGCCGATGGCGTGCATGCCGTCGGTGGTGCGGGAATGGTCCCACTTGACGGCGCCCCTTCCTTCCCGGGAAATAAACCTTTCAAAATCGTACATAAAATGTCACTCCTCCGGCTTGAGTATACAGGTTTGGGCATGCCTGCCGCAAGGATTGTTAAACGAAGGCCAGGGACTGCCTGCGCAAAGCCGTATGCAAAAAGCGGAGGGAACCCTCCGCTTTGCTTCTTTCGGGCCGCTTGCTTCAATGCTTCTTCTTTCAGGCTCACCCCAGCTCGATGGCCTTTTTGAGCACCTTCTTCGCGATGGGCGCCGCCGTGCCGCCGCCGCTGCCCCCCTGCTCGACGATGACGGCGATGGCGTAGGGGTGGTCGTCGTCGTACACAAAGCCGGTGAACCAGGCGTCGTCCTCTGCCTTGCCGGTCTGGGCGGTGCCGGTCTTGCCGCACACCGTGTAGCCGGAAATTTTCGCCGCGGTGCCGGTGCCGCTCTCCACCACCGCTTGCATCAGCTCGCGCATCAGCGCCGCCTCGTCCTTCGTCAGGGGCGTGGCATAGACCGCCGTCTGGAGCGAGGCGGTGATGTAGTTGCTGCTGTTCACCACTCTTTTCAGGAGCTTGGGCTCCATCATCGCGCCGTCGTTGGCGATGGCGGCGGAGATCATGCAAAGGTTCAGGGGCGTCAGGATGTCCTTGTGCTGGCCGACGGCGGACCAGGCGGTCTCGTACTGGTTTTTCCCCTTGACGTAGGAGCTGGAATACAGCGCCACGTCCGGGAAGGTGAAGTCCTCGCCGATGCCGAAGCTCCTCGCCATGCTGGCGATCTTGTCCGACCCCAGCATCATGGAAAGGCGGGCGAAAGAGACGTTGCAGGACTTGGCGAAGGCCTGCTTCAGGGTCAGCTCGTCGTGGTAGGAGGACTGGTAGTCCCGCACCAGCAGGTACTCCGGCACATAATCCGGGTCGCTGCGGTTTCGCTTGTCCTCCTCGGGGGTGATGTCCACCGCTTCCAGAAACGCGCCGGTCTGCTTGTCAAACGCCAGCGGGCCGCCGCACGAAAGGGTCAAATCCATGGCGTTGGGAAGGTAGCGGATGGCGGCGGCGGCGGTGATGATCTTGAACACCGAGCCGGGGGTGTACTGCCCCGCGGTGGCGCGGTTGACCAGCGCGCCGTCGTCCTCTTTTGCATTTCCCTCCTCGTCCGGCAGGTATTCGTCCGCCGTTTCCGGGTCAAAGGAGGGCGAGCTGGTCATGACGAGGATCTCGCCGGTCTTGTAGTTCATCACCACGATGGCGCCGCCAGCGTAGTCGGACAGCAGCCCGTAGGCGTACTTTGTCAGCTCGGCGTCCACGGTGAGCACCACGTCGCTCCCCCGCTGCTTTTCGGAAGAGAACACCTTGCCGATGGTGTCAAACAGGCCGTTGTCCATGCCCAGCAGATAATTGGCGAAGAAGCTCTCCGCGCCGGTGCTGGTGAGGCCGTAGTTGTCCCCCGTCACGTGGGCGAGGGCTTTGCGAAGGGTCCTGCTGTTTGCGTAGACGCGGCCGCCCTCGGCGTCGGAGGTGACCAGCACAATGCCGTTCCTGTCCTTGATGTCCCCGGCGATCACCGCGCTCTTCTGGTTCTGGACGCGCACGTTGTAGGGGTTGGTCTGCCAGCGGGTGCCGTAGGTCCGAAGGGCGTACACGAAGTATCCGCTCAGCAGGGCGAACAGCGCCAGCGTGACGGCGAACACCGCCCTCGCGTTCTTGCGAAAGGCCTTCAAAACTCCCTCTCCCCCTCTCTTCTTCTGCCGTTCTGGGCGGCCACCACCTCTAAAATGGCGATGGCTACAAGCCCCGTCAGCATGGAGCTGCCGCCGTAGCTGACGAAGGGCAGCGTCACCCCCGTAAGCGGAATCAGCTTGATGATGCCGCCGAGGATGATGAACGCCTGCAGCGCGATGTACACCGTGCAGCCCAGAGCGAGCAGCGCCGAAAAGCGGTCGGAAGCGTCCAGCGCGATGGACATGCCGCGAATGAGCAGCAGCACGTACAGCGCGATGACGCAAAAGCCCACGATGATGCCCATCTCCTCGCAGATGACGGCGAAGATGTAGTCCGTGTGGTATGCGGGAATCACTTTGGGCATGCCGAGGTTCAGCCCCAGCCCGAACAGCCCGCCGCTGGCGATGGCCATCAGCCCCTGGGCGATCTGGTACCCGCCGCCGTAGTAGCTGGACCAGGGGTTTTTCCACGCCGCCACGCGGGCGCGCACGTGGGAAAACAGCGCGTAGCACAGCGCGGCCGCCCCGGCGCCCACGCCCAGCCCCGCGGCGGTGATCCAGACGTTACCCGTGGCGGCGTAGTACATCGCGGCGATGACGCCGGCGTAAATCAGCGCCGCGCCCAAATCGCGCTCCAGCACCAGCAGCGCCATCAGGCAGAGCACAAACACCCCCACGGGGATGAGTTTTTTCAGCTTGGTGCGCTCGCTGAGGTACACCGCCAGGGCGTAAATCAGCGCGATTTTCACCAGCTCGCCGGGCTGCAGGGAGAAAAAGCCCAGATCGATCCAGTTCTTCGCGCCGCCCTGCACCGAGCCGATGGCCAGCGGCAGCGCCAGAAAGCCCGCCGCCCCCACCATCACCACGGCGCAGAGCTTCAGGCTGTTGAGGCGCTCAGGCTTCCGGAAGAAAATCATGACGAACGCCATCGCCGCCACGCCGATGGCCACGGCGATGAGCTGCTTGTAGGCGATGTCCGGGTTGATGCGGTACTGCACCACCATGCCCACACTGATCAGGGCGTACACGATGATGAGCAGAAACCCGTCCAGGTGCCTGAACGCCGCGGTGAGCAGGGCGTAGCTGCCGGCGAACACCGCGAAGAGGATGCCCGCGGTGATGAAGGCGTCAGGGTCCAGCGCGCCGTTGCGGAAGGCCAGCAGCGCGAAGGCGGACAGCTCGAACACCACGATCAGGGACAGCAGTCCCCCCGTTCTGCCCCGCTTCATCGCCGCCACCTCCTCCTGCGCCGGTACGCTCCGCCGTCCTCCTCCGCGGAACCGTAGGTATTCTCGTCCTCTTCGTCTTCGTACGCTTCCTCAATGCCGTCGCCCCCGTCCTCGGCGGAGGCGTACGCGTCCCCGTCATCGTCCCAGCCGTCCCCGTCGGGTTCACAAGGGAGTTCGCCGCTTTCCCCGTCATCGTCCCCGCCGGCGGCGTACCGCGCCCAGGGAGACCAGCTGTCCTCCGTTTCGGGCTGCTCGCCGTCGCGGCCTTCCGCCATGCTTTGTTGCAATCGTTCCCCGCGCGGGGAATCGGGCCGCCTTTTCGCCGGCCCTGCGGACAGCAGGTGCAGCACAAACGTCACGTTCCCGACGGAAATCTCGTCCCCGTCGATGAGCGGCGTGTCCTCCGAAAGGGGCTTTCCGTTGAGCAGCACGCCCTCTTTGCCGCCGAGGTCGGACAGCATCACCCGGTTCCCCTTCTGGAAGATGCTGGCCTGGTAGGGCGCCACACGGCCGCAGGTGACGCGGATGTCCGCCCCCCGCGCCCTGCCGATGCGGTTTTCCCGCTTCAAGGCAAAGCGCCTGCCGTACAGCGCGTGGGGCCTGCCCCGCTCGTCGGTCTCCGGGCTCACGACCTCCAGCATGCCCAAGGAATACCCCGTGTCCGCCTTCCGGGCGGTGCGCTGGGCCGCGTAATCGCGCAAAACCGCGCGGACGATGCGCCAGAGCAGGAACACCATCAGCGCGGCGAACCAGTAGCGCATCGTCAGCGCGGCAATCTCATAAGCGGACTCGCTCACTGCCTACCTCCAATGCTGGCTTTTTTCCTATTGCATTATAGCACAGTCCGCCATGCACATCCGTGAACATTTCGTCACAAACTCAGTCCCGGGACGCCAGCAGCGCGTTCAGCGTGCACAAAAGCGCCATGCCCACGTCCGCGAACACCGCCCACCACAGCGACGCCACGCCGAAAAGCCCCAGAACGAGCACCGCCGCCTTGACAGTAAGCGCCGCCGCCACGTTCTGCACCGCGATCTTGCGGGTGCGGTGGGCGATGGCGATGGAGGCGGGAATGGCGTCCGCCGCGCCGGTCATGTACACCACGTCCGCCGCCTCGATGGCCGCGTCCGCGCCGCTGCCCATGGCGCCGCCCACGTCCGCGCCGGCGAGCACCGGCGCGTCGTTGATGCCGTCCCCCACGAACAGCACGGGGCCGGCCTTTTTGCGAAGCGCCTCCATCAGCTTGAGCTTGCCGTCCGGCAAAAGCCGCGATTTTGCGCCGTCCACGCCGGTTTCGGCGGCGACTTTCTGCACGCTGTCCTCCGCGTCGCCGGAGAACAGATGCACCGCCATGCCCATGGACTGAAGCCTGCCCACCGCCTGGGCGGCGCCGGGCTTGAGCTCGTCCTCGATGGTGACGCTGCCCATGAATGCGCCGTTCAGCGCGACGAGCACGCCGGGCGCGCCCTCGGGCGCCTCGATACCGCGCTCTTTGAGCAGCGCCGCGGTGCCCACCACCGCCTCGCCCTCCGTGAGCTGTGCCACCACGCCCTTGCCGGCGATTTCGGTGACGCTCTTCGGCTCAGCCACCGCCAGACCCTTCGCCTTCGCCGCGCCGCGCAGCGCCGCCGCGACGGGATGGGTGGAGTGGCGCTCGGCGTCCGCCGCGATGCGAAGCGTTTCCCCGGGGTCGGATGCCAGCACCCTGCCCACGGCGGGGACGCCCTTTGTCAGCGTGCCGGTCTTGTCCAGCACCACCGCCTTGACGGCGCACAGCCCCTCCAGCGTGGAACCGCCCTTGAACAAGATGCCCCTTTTGCCGCCCGCGCCGAGGCCGGCGAAGTACGTCAGCGGCACGGAAAGCACAATCGCGCAGGGGCAGGACGCCACGAGGAACAGCAGCGCCCGGTAGATCCAGTCCTTCCATTCGCCAAAGCCCAGAACGGGAGGGACCACCGCCACCAGCAGCGCCAGAGCGCAGACCACCGGGGTATAGACTTTTGCGAACTTCTTGATGAACCTGTCGATTTTCGGCTTGTTCTTCTGGGCGTGCTCCACAGCCTCCAAAATCTTGGTGGCGGTGGACTCGGACAGCGGCGCGGTGACCCGCATGGTGATGGCGCCGCTGAGGTTGATGCAGCCGGAAATCAGCGCGTCTCCCTCGGCCACGTCCACCGGCAGGGGCTCCCCCGTCACCGCGGAAGTGTCCACCGAGCTCGCGCCGGACACCACCACGCCGTCCAGCGCGATCCTGTCCCCAGGGCGGACGAGGAGCAGATCACCCGTTCGCACCTCCTCCGGCGGCACTGCGACGGGTTTGCCGTCCGCCAGCCTCAGCACGCTCTCCGGCCGCAGGTCGATGGCGTCCCGGATGGCCTTCCTGCTGCGGGAGACGGCCAGCTCCTCGAACCATTCGCCCACGCGGTAGAACAGCATCACCGCCACCGCCTCGGGGTACTCGCCGATGGCAAAGGCGCCGATGGTGGCGACGCTCATCAGGAAGTTCTCGTCGAAAATCGAGCCTTGAAACAGGTTCAGAACCGCTTCCCTCAGCACTTCGAAGCCCAGCAGCGCATAGGAGGCCGCAAACAGCGCCAGGGAGATCCAGCCCGGCTGGAGGGCGCGGGTCAAAAGCGCCGCGGCATAAACTGCCGCTCCCAGCAGAATGAGGGGCAGCTCGCCTTTGATGCCCTCGTGTTCGCCTTCGTGCGCATGGGCGCGGCCGTGGTCATGGCTGTGCCCGCGTTCCTGTTCCTCCTCGCTGCAGCCTTCGCAGCAGGCGCATTTGGGCCTGCCGGGGCGCTTCAGGATGACGGGGCGCTTTTTTGCTTCCTTCCCTTCCGCCAGCGCGCAGGCGGCGCAGCAGGCATCGTTTTTTCGCATGATGTTACGCATGGTCGTCTTCTCCCGTCCGGATGCCGCCTGCGAGGGCGTCGATGAGCATATGGCGCACCCGCATGCCGGCGTCGTTCTTTGCCAAAGAGTAGTACACCGCCTTGCCCACCCGGCGATAGCCGATCAGCCCCGCCTGGCGCAGCGACCGCAGGTGGTGGGATACCGCCGGCGCGCTGATGCCCAGCGTGTCCGCCAGGTCGCAGACGCAGATCTCGCCTTCGGAAAGCAGCCAGAGGAGCTTCAGCCTCGTCCCGTCGCAGAGCTGGCGGAACACCTCGGCGGCCTCAAAAAAATCGTCCTCGGAAGGCATCGGGTGGGAGGCGTGCTGATGCCGGACCTCCTCCAGATGCTCCGGCGCGCAGACCGGCAGCTTGTTCATGGTACACCTCTCTTCAAGTATTAAGCAATTGTTTAATCATATTATACACCCTTGACACCAAATGGCAATACCCAAGTTAAAAGGTCGGGTTTTATGATTTCATGACATCTACATGTGTAGCAACAAATGAGAGGTGTTCATATGATGCAACTGAGGACCGAGACCTCACATCATACGAAGACGGAGGCAACACCATGTGCGGCAAACACCATAACGAAACCAATCTTTGCTTCCTCATCCTGCTGATCCTCCTGCTGCAGTGCTGCGGCTGCGGCGACAACGCCGTCCCCATGAACCTCATCAGCGAGTTCCTGGGCGTCGGCGGCGCCAACGAGGAGGAGAATGCGATCGTCGAGGGCAATCGCGGCAACGGCTGCTGCAGGTGCAAGTGCGGCTGCGGTTTCTGACGGCGCTTCGCATCCTGCGCGCAGCCATGTGTGACCCCACGCCCCGCGCGGCCCTGCCGCGCGGGGTCCTTTTGTGGGCAGCGTTTCTTCCCTTTAAGCCCGCATCGCCGGATTGCGCCCGGTTCCAGGCGCAACAGCCCTGCGCTGCCGCCTGAAAAGCGCTTTGTGCCTGCGGCTACTTTAAATCGGGCGCGAATCTGTGCGCGCCATTTCCCAAAACCGGAAAACCGCCGGGAAACCGGCGGTTTTGCCTGTTTTCGCTTTAACTTCCGCTCTTTGCGGCCTTGTGGATGGAGCGCTCCAAAAACGCGTCCACCTCCTCGTCCGTCAGATCGTAATGCCAGAACAGGGAATAGAAGGTTTTGGTCTCCTCTTCCACGTCGTAGTCGTAATAGTCGGGATACAGCAGCTCCGCCAGCCATTTGATGCCCACGATGCGGTTGACCGACGGCGGGCTTGCCAGCCAGTGGTACGGGCCCATGGGGATCTCGTAAAACCGGTTCTCCCGGATCGCCCGCACGGCGCCCCAGGCGGGGTCGTCGCCCACGGTCTCATACGGGCCGCCGGCGGCGAAAAGGATCACGTCCGGGTCGAAGAGCATCACCTGTTCCAGGCTGATGGTGTTCCCGCCGCCCTTGCCGGAAACCTCCTCCACCACCACGGCGTTCACCCCGCCCACGAGGTCGATGACGTCCGCGTGGATGGAGCCCCTGGCGTTGCAGTCCAGCCCGGACTCGCCGGTGCCGAACATCACCGTCACCCGCTCTTCTTCCGGAATGGTGGCGGCGATGGCGCGCACCTCGGAGACGGTGGTCTCAATGTATCGCGCGATGGTTTCCGCCTGCTCCTCGCAGCCGAGCAGCCTTCCCAGCGTCCGGTAGGCTTCGGGGAAGTTGCTCAGGTTCGCCTCGATGAAAACGGTGGGGATGCCGATCCGGTTCTGGATGTCGTCCATGTCCTCCTTGTGGGAGGACTTCATGTCCCCCATGTCGATGATGACCTGAGGGTCCGCGGCGATGAGGGCCTCCATGTTCAGCGTGCCCCTGCCGCCGTAAAACTGGCCGAACTCGGGCAGGCTGCGGTATTTTTCGGGCAGGTATGCCGCGGTCTCGCCGCCGGGGTTGCTGCTCCAGCCCACAAGCGTGTCCGGCGCGAGGGTGTAAAGGATCATCTGCGCCACGGAGCCGCTGGGAGCAACGCGGGCGATGTGTTTCGGAAGCTCCACCTGCCGCCCGCAGGAATCGGTGAAGAGGACGGTTTCGCCCCCGGGCCCGGGCGCCGCCTCCTGCGCTTCGGGCGCGTTGGCGCTTTGCGCCGGGGCGCAGCCCGCCACAAGGCTCAAGAGCATCACGACGGCCAAATGCAGAGCCAGTTTTTTGTTCATGCTATCCATCTTTCTAGAGTTCCGCCCAGTCGGGCACGTCCGCCGGGTGGAACACCGTCATGCGAAGCTGCTTTAGAATGGACAGAACCAGCGGGAACTCCCCGTCCTCCCGCCTTTGCAGCCGGTCGAGGAAATCCCGCGCCTCCATGTGGCAGTAGGGCTCCTTCTGCCGGTAGGTCTCAAAGAACAGCAGCGCGTCCTCCTCCGTGCGGAAGGGCTGGTCCAGGGACAGCGCAAAGAACTCCTCCTGATACGGCAGCCCCAGCCGCTGCAGCAGCTCGGGCGCGCTTTCCCGCTCCGGGTCGCGCTGGCCGCGGATGGCGCCGATGGCAAAGACCCTGTCCGCCCTGAGGCGTTTGCCGATGCTGACGGCCAGCCTTCCGTCCCCGCAGAAGCAGAACACCACCGCCGCGCGCGCGCCGGGCAGTTCCAGTTCCTCCAGCTCCGCGCACAGCGGCACGATGTTGGACAGATTGCGCGATGCGATGTTCTGCTTGAGCACCTGAAGGGGCACGGGGTTTTTGTCCACGGCGACCACCGTCCCCGCCTTCTTCGCCAGCGCCAGGGAAAGGTACCCCAGCCCGCAGCCGGCGTCCACAATCTCGGGCTTGGGTCCCAAGTAGCTGAGGATGCGCGCTGCGAGCAGGCGGTGGTAGTCGGTGTGTTCGGAGGCGTCCCGCATAAAGCGGACCATGTCCTCATTCCATTGATACATCATCAAAAAGCCCTCCTGCCGGATTGAGTTGCAAAGCGCAAAGGCCGCGCGCAAAGCGCGGCCGTTCGCGCCGGCCGCCTTATGGAAAACGATTGTCAAACGCAGGTCAGGGGGCGCAGGAGGGGTCGAGCCGGGGCAGGATGACGGTCTCCTCCCCGCAGCGGGCAAAGGTGACCTCCACGCCGTACAGCGCGCGCACCAGCTCCGGCAAAAGCACCTCATCCGGCGCGCCGAAGGCCCGCACGCGGCCGTTTTCCAGAGCCAGCACGGCATCCCCGAAGTGCAGGGCGTGCTGGGGGTTGTGGGAGATGACCAGCACCGTCAGCCCGGCCTTTGTCAGCCCCTTGACGCGCTCCAGCACCCGCAGCTGGTTGCCGAAATCCAGGTGCGCCGTGGGCTCGTCCATCAAAAGGATGCTGCCCTGCTGCACCAGCGCCCTTGCGATGAGCGCCAGCTGGCGCTCGCCGCCGCTGATTTCCTCATAACCCTTTTCCGCCAAGTCTGATATGCCCATGCGTAGCAGCGCCTCTGTTACGATGGCGTCGTCCTCCGCGGTGGGGGACGCGAAGGGCGAAAGGTGCGCCGTCCTGCCCATGGTCACCATCTGGCGGACGGTGTAGTTGTACGTCGGCGCGCCCGCCTGAGGGATGTACGCCACCTTTTTCGCCAGAGCCCGGGGCGGGTAGCTCGCAAGCGGCAACCCGTCGATCTCGATCTCGCCCGCCGCCTTTTTCACGTGGCCGAGGATGCATTTGAACAGCGTGGACTTGCCCGCGCCGTTCCTGCCGAGGACGAAGACCATGCTGCCTTTGCTGACGGCAAAGCTCACCCCGTTGAGCACCCGGTGCTTTCCGTAGGCGAACTGCAGGTCGTTAACGCGCAGCGCAGTCATGGGCGCCTCCTTTTCCCGAAGAAGAACACGTAAAGGAAGAACGGCGCGCCCACAAAGGCGGTGAGGATGCCGATGGGGAGCTCGCTGGCGGCGATGGAACGGGCGATGTCGTCCACGAGGATGAGAAACCCGCCGCCCATCAGCATGGACGCGGGCAGCTGCGCCCGAAAGTCGCAGCCCGCGATCTGCCGGGCAAGGTGCGGGATCACCAGCCCCACCCAGCCGATCATGCCGGACACCGCCACCGAAGCCGCGGTCAGCAGCGTGGCGCAGAACACCGCCACGCCGCGCAGCAGCCGGATGTTCACGCCCAGGGATTTCGCCTCCTCCTCCCCCAGCGTGGCGACGTTCAGCCGCCAGCGCAAAAGCAACAGCGGCACAAAGCCGGCGAGCAGCACGGGGAACAGCACGGCCAGGTCCCCCATGCGGATGTTCGAAAGGCTGCCCATCAGCCAGTAGGTGATGGCGGGGAGCTGGTCATTGGGATCCGCCACCAGCTTCAGATAGGACGTCAGCGCCTGAAACAGCGAGCCGATCATGATCCCCGCCAGCACCATGCCCAGCACATGGCTTTCCCGGAAGCGGGAGGACAGCGCCATCGCCAGCAACACGGCGAGAAGCCCCGTCACAAAGGAGAGGACGGACGCCCCCGCGTGCCCCAGTCCCAGCATGATGCCCAGCGCCGCGCCAAAGCAGCTGCCGGCGGAAGCGCCCAGCACGTCCGGCGAGACCATGGGGTTCTTGAAAATGCCCTGGTACACGCAGCCCGCCGCCGAAAGGGCGGCGCCGATGAGCAGGGCGGATAGGATGCGCGGCAGGCGGATGTGGATCGCCACCCGCTCCATGCTGTCCGTCCAGGTCTGGGGAATGTCGAACACCTTGCTGGCGAAGATTCTGGCCAGTTCGGGCAGGGGAACGCTGTACCTGCCCACGCAGAAGGAAATCACAAAACAGCCCAGCACGGCCAGCACCAGCAGCAGCATCCGCCGCCTGACGGACTTTGGGGGATATCGGTTGTTTTCGCACTGGGAAAGTTCCAAGGAAGTGTTGCGGCGCAAGATATGGCCTCCCCACCGGCGCGCAGAGAAGGCGTTTGCCGGTGCGCCGCCGGGATACCAATATATTTCCAAAAATAACTTGCTGTTGGGAACAGTATAGCACGGCAGCGCCGTTCGTTCAATTACGAAATGAAAGCTTTGCGCCAAAACCGCCGCTGCCGCAAAACCGCATAAACTCAGCCTTTGCGGCGCCGCGCGTTCAATTTCGCGCAAGAATCGGAAAAAAATGAAAAAACCGATGAATCGCGATTCACCGGTCGAATGGAGCTGGTGGTGAGAATCGAACTCACAACCTGCTCATTACGAATGAGCTGCTCTGCCTTTGAGCCACACCAGCATGGCGGATTTGCCGAACGTATTACAGTATAGCATATCCGCTTGCGATTTTCAATTCCTTTTTCGGCGCCGGCAGCGGTTCAGAAGGCCCCTTTCCGATTTAATCGACAAATTTTCCCAATTTCCATCCCGCCTTTCTTGCCCCTTTGGTATAATTGTGTTACAGTTATTTTAATGTCCTGTGTAGCATTCCCATGGAACGGAGGAGTCCATGAACGGGCACAGACAACGCCTTCGCGACCGCTTCAACGACTTCGGGCCGGACGCCCTGAAGGACCACGAACTGCTGGAACTGCTGCTCTTCTTCAGCATCCCCCGACGCAACACCAATCCCGTTGCCCATGCCCTTCTGAAACGCTTCGGCTGCCTTTCCGGGGTGCTGGCCGCCTCGGCCATCGACCTTTGTTCCGTGGAGGGCGTGGGGGAAGGCACCGCGCTGCTGCTGCGGCTGGTGAACGAGATCGCGCGCCGGGCGCGGGCCACCGCCATCGCGAGAAAGCCCCTGAGCAACCTCAGGGACCTGTTTTCCTATTGCACCGAACTGCTCCTAGGCGAACGCTCCGAGCAGTTTTTCGCCATTCTGCTGGACGCGCGCTTCAACCTCATCCGCGCGGTGCGCCTTGCCGTGGGGATTCCCGACTCCGTGACGGTGTATCCGCGCCTCATCGCCGAACACGCCCTCAAGGCAGGCGCCGCGAAGGTCGTCATGGCGCACAACCACCCCGCCGGGAACTGCTCCCCCTCGCCGGAGGACCTGAAGACCACCGAGAGCGTCTCCGCCGCCCTCGCCGCTCTGGGCATCGAACTGGCGGAACACATCATCGTGTCGGACAGCGAGGCCTACGCCGTCAAGGCGAAGACCGGCATCTGGGAAGACTGCAGGCCGCCCCAGAGCGCGGAGGACGCGGCGGGCGCCCTGAGTCCCGTCAAGGTGGTGGAATACCTTCACACGCTGGACGACGAGCAGCTGGACCAGATCATCGCCATGCTGGAGGGGACCGAGGTGTACTGAACGGCGAAGCCTCTTGCGTTTCCCCTCCAGCGCGGCCGCGCGCCGGCCGCCGTTTTTTTTGCCCTTTGCGCGCATCCTGTGAATGCGCTTGACTTCATTTTTCCGGTTTTGTACAATGTATTCAAATTGCTTGCCGCAATTTTTACATGGTTCTGATTCTTTTTTGGCAATCCACATTTCCGCACCCTTCCAACCGTGAACCCGTCCACCCATCCAACAAGCACAAGGAGGCGATTCGATTGCGTAAAACCATTGCTGTTCTGGGCACCTTCGACACCAAGGGCAAGGAGTTCGCATACCTCATCGACCGCATCAAGGAGGCCGGCTGCGACGTATTGTCCATCGACACCGGATGCATGAGCCAGCCTTATTTTGAGCCCACCATTCCCCGCGACGAGGTCGCAAAGGCCGCCGGCGTCACCGTCGACGAACTGGTCAAAATGGACCGCGGCTCCGCCGTCACCACGGTGATGAAGGGCGCGGGCGAAGTCGTGCTGAAGCTGTACGAGGAAGGCAAAATCGACGGCATCATCAGCATGGGCGGTTCCGCCGGCACCACCATCGGCACCTACGCCATGCGCAAGCTCCCCGTGGGCGTGCCGAAGGTCATGATCTCCACCCTCGCCTCGGGTGATGTGGCGAAGTACGTCGGTCCGAAGGACATCTTCATGCTCAACTCCATTGTGGACATTTCGGGCATCAACAAGATTTCCAAGACCATCTTCTCCCTCGCCGCGGGCGCGGTCACCGGCGCGGTGCAGCACGCCTATCACGGCGAAGGCGACGAGGATGGCAAAAAGGTCATCGCCGCCTCGATGTTCGGCGTGACCACCCCCTGCGTCACCAAGGCGAAGGAGTACCTGGAAGCCCAGGGCTACGAGGTGCTGGTGTTCCACGCCGTGGGTTCGGGCGGCAGGTGCATCGAGTCCCTGGTGGACGGCGGAATGGTTCACGGCGTTCTGGATATCACTACCACTGAATGGTGCGACGAGCTGGTGGGCGGCGTGCTCAGCGCCGGCCCCGAGAGGCTGGACGCCGCCGCCAAGAAGGGCGTTCCCCAGGTGGTCTCCTGCGGCGCGCTGGACATGGTGAACTTCGGCGAGTTCGACTCCGTCCCCGAGAAGTTCAAGAACCGCAACCTCTACAAGCACAACGCCTCCGTCACCCTGATGCGCACCACCAAGGAGGAGTGCGCCGAGCTCGGCCGCATCATCGCGGAAAAGCTCAACCAGTGCGTCGGCCCCTGCACCCTGATGCTCCCGCTTCGCGGCGTCTCCGCCATCGACAAGCCGGGCGCCCCCTTCTACGGGCCCGAGGAGGACGCCGCGCTGTTTGACGCCATCAGAAAGCATCTCAACAACCCCAACGTCAAGCTCGTGGAGCTGGACTATCACATCAACGACGACGAATTCGCCCTCGCTGCGGCAAAAGCGCTGGACGAGTACCTGAAGGGCTGACCCTTCGTAACCTACGAACGAACAGGAGGAACGATTATGCCCAGGATTGAAAGAGCCGAAATTCTCAAGAAGCTTCGCGACAAGGTCGCCGCGGGCATCCCCATCTGCGGCGCGGGCGCCGGCACCGGCATCAGCGCCAAGTGCGAGGAAAAGGGCGGCATTGACATGATCATCATCTACAACTCCGGCCGCTACCGCATGGCGGGCCGCGGTTCGCTGGCAGGCCTGATGGCCTACGGCGACGCCAACGGCATCGTGGTGGAGATGGCTTCGGAGGTCCTCCCCGTGGTCAAGCACACCCCCGTGCTCGCCGGCGTCAACGGCACCGACCCCTTCCGCGTGATGCCCGTCTTCCTGAAGCAGCTGAAGGACATGGGCTTCTCCGGCGTGCAGAACTTCCCCACCGTCGGCCTGATTGACGGCGTCTTCCGCCAGAACCTGGAGGAGACCGGCATGGGCTATGACCTGGAGGTCGAGATGATCCGCCAGGCTCACGAGCTGGACCTGCTGACCACCCCCTACTGCTTCAACGAGGAAGAGGCGAAGAAGATGGCCGCCGCCGGCGCGGACATCATCGTCGCCCACATGGGCCTGACCACCAAGGGCGACATCGGCGCCAAGACCGCCAAGACCCTGCCCGAGTGCGCCGAGCTGGTGCAGAAGATCGCCGACGCCGCCTGGAGCGTCAACCCCGAAGTGCTGGTCATCTGCCACGGCGGCCCGATTTCCGAGCCCGAGGACGCCCAGTACATTCTGGACCACACCCACGGCATCGCGGGCTTCTACGGCGCCTCCTCCATGGAGCGTCTGCCCACCGAAGTCGCCATCACCGAGCAGGTGCGCTCCTTCAAGAGCCTCACCCTCAAAAAGTAAGGCTGCGGCTTTTGCGCCTTCCCAAAAAAGACGGCCCCGCCAAATGGCGGGGCTGTTTTTTTGCGGGACGCACGCCCTTGATGGTACCGCAAAGGAAATTGCCACCCGCTCACAGCCTCATCTGTGCCCCATAACACTGAAGCGCTCAGGATTGGGCGCTGCGGGGGGCTCCGTTCAACCGGCAGCTGGCGCACAGCCGCAAAGCTGCTCAAAAACCCGCCGTCAGGGCATCGGCGGATTGCCTTATTCTACCGGCTGAGCCATCCAATCAGCGTCACCAGCGCGATGCCGGCCAGAATCAGCAATAGGCATCCGCAGCAGCCGCCGCCACCGCCGCCTTCTCCGCCGTTTACGGCCTGCATGTAGTGCACATACCCCGATAGTCCTTTGCCGAAGCAGCCGAAATCCCCCACAGCCCGCATCCCTTTCGCCGTTGCGCGCGATCAGCACCCGTCTCCCCTTATGGATTATGACGCAAAGAATCCGCCCGTCTGCTGCCAATGCGGAAGGCATGTTCCCTCCGCCTGCAGGACGATGGATACTCCTTTATAACCATCATAAGACAGGAGCTGTACAATAAAATGGACAAATCTCGCAACAGCCCGAGAGCTACGCGGTTTCGCAGAACACAGGTTTGCTCTTCCTGGTTGACCGACGCTCTGCCGAAAAGCGGGTTGGATCTGCCACCTGCCCGCTGCTTCGGCAAAAACCCACAGTCAGAGTCTTGCCGGCAGTCGTTTTTTCTGCCGCGCGGCACACCTTTGATTGTGCAGCGACATAAATTATCCCAGCACCATTCAAACGGGAGGGAAAACATGCTCAAAAAATCCGCTCTACTCATCCTCGCGCTGGCAATGGTCGCCGCGCTGTTAGCGGGCTGCGGCGAAAAGTCTCTGAGAACCATCACCCTCAACGAAGTGACGCACTCTGTTCTGAAGGCCCCATAAGTGCATCATAATTCTCGATTTCGCTTTCCATGTTTTGGTTGACGCGAATCTTCTCCCGAACGCGCTTGAAGCCGCCGCAAATCGGCACGGCGCTGTCATCAAGGAGCACATCCAGCCGGTACTCGCCAGGATTGCCGGCGGGAATGACCCGTATTTCCCGCAAATATTTGCGCACCAGCCCCTCGACGATTTCATCGCTGTCCAGATTCATGGCGGAAGCGGTCTCGGCGTAAAGGTTCTCCACGTTTCCGGCGGCTTGTTTCGCTTCCGCCTCGTTCAGCTCCTTCAGCCTCCTTTCCACCGCCTGCAGCTCACCGTTCAGCTTCTGGCTTTGGGATTTGCAGGTTTCATCGTCCAGCACCTTCTGCATCCAGCCCTCGAGCAGCCTGTCCTTCCTTTCCTCGATCTGCTCCCTCCGCTTCATTAGCGCTTCCCTTTCCCGTTCCAGTTCATCGGGCGCCATGGCCTTCTGAATGGCGGCGACGATTGCTTCGATGGACGCAGCCCTGTTTTGCTCCCTGATGCTGCGGAAGACCTGACGCATCATGCGGTTCAGGTCTCCGGTATACAGATAGGGCGCCTCGCATCCCCGCACGCCGTACGCCTTGTAGTCCGGACAGCGGTAGTACTCGCTGCCGGGGGTTCCGTCCGCCTTTGCGTTCTGGCGGGCGCGGTGATAGAACCTGTCGTGTTCCATGCACCGGATTTTTCCGGAGTAGGCGTAGCGGGAGGTGCGCCTGGCGTTCAGCGTTTTGCTCATGACGGCGGCCTGCGCTGCGCCCCTCCTGTCCAGAATGGCGTTGCATCTGTCCCACAGTTCCTGCGAAACCAGCGGGGGCACCCGCTCCTCGTCGTGGATGACGATCCACTCGGATCTGGGTTTGCGCTCGATCCTCCCCTCCCGGTACGATATGGTGGCGTACTTGCCGTTGACGATGTTCCCCGTGTAGACGGGGTTTCGCAGGATGCGCGCCAGCGTGCGCGTGCTGTAGATTCCGCCGGTTTTAGACTTGAACCCCATGCGGAAGAGTTCTGTGGCGATGCGCTTCAGCCCAACGGCGTTTTCGGCGTACCGCTGGAACAGGTAGGCGATCATCCTGCTCTTGTGCGGGTCGACGCTGTAGCCGTTGTTCTCGTTGTTGAACACATAGCCGGTTGGCGCGTCGCTGCCGTGCCGCCTGCCCTTCAGGGCGGCCTGCCTGTATCCGAACTTGACCCGCTGGGAGATCTTGCGGCTCTCCTCCTGCGCCACGGACGCCATGATGGACAGGCGAAACTCAGAGTCTTGATCGATGGTGTTGAGGTTGATGTCCTCAAAAAACACGCCGACGTCGTATGTCAGCAGGGTTCTGGTGTACTGGATGGAGTCCACGATGTCGCGGGCGAAGCGGGACACCTCCTTGGTCAAAATCAGGTCGAACTTACCGTTTTTGGCGTCCTCGATCATGCGCAAAAACGCCTTGCGCTTTTTGACGCTGGTGCCCGTGATGCCCTCGTCGATGTACCCCGGCACGAACTCCCACTTGGGATTGCTTTGAATCTTTTCCGTAAAGTACTGAACCTGATGCTCCAGCGAGGAGAGCTGTTCCTCCATGTCGGTGCTGACGCGGCCGTAAAAGGTGACCCGCAGAGGAAGTTCCGAGAGTTTGGCTCCTTTCGCAAGCTGTTCGCGTATTTCCGAAAGATGCATGTCCCATTCCCCTCTACGGCGCTGATGCAAGCAGCTTTTTGGCTTTCTCTGCCACCTCCGGCGAAATGAGCCCCTTTCTGCACAGCAAATCGACCACCAGCCACTGCAGTTCCACGTCGCTCCAGTCAATGGTTAAAACCATGTCCTTCCCTCACCTGTTTTTGCAAACATATGAAAAAAAGCGGGCAGGTTATGCCTTTTGCCGGACAGGTGAGCGCGATGTACTGTCTGCGGTGTAAGCATGGAAAAAAACGGCAAAAACAACGATTACGTTCACCGCCCAATTAGCTAGATGAAAGTCTTCGCGAGTTTGGACTTATCACTGAAAACTGCCCGATGCGCCGGCATCCTCCCAATCCTGCCGGCGCAGGTTTCTGCCGTCTCCAAGTGCTTTGATCCGGCTGCATTCCGTATGCTTTCCTGCTCGTATGCTGTGTTGCTGAACCTTGTGATCATCTGAATTAAATGATATAGTAATGCTGCTCATTTCCTATGAAAAATGTAAACACCGGTGTAACACCAGAGTTTTTTTAGACAGGTAACAGAATCATGTTATATAAGATCGGAGAATTTTCCCGCTACTCCGGCGTCAGCATCGATACCCTGCGCCATTATGAGCGTTGCGGTTTGCTGTGCCCGCAGATTGACAGCGCCAATGGGTACCGGCTTTACACGGACAGCGATTTCATCACGCTCATGAACATTCGTCAGCAGCGGGGCATGGGGATCCCTGTTTCAGAAATCGCAGAGTTTCAAAAAGGCCACTCCCTGGACGATCAGCTGGCGCGCTACGGGGAGCAGATCCGCCTTCTGGACGAGCAGATCCAGCATCTTCAATTGCTGAAGCAGCGCTGTATTTCCCGGCAGAACAGCATCCAGTCGGTGAAGATCAACCTCGGCAAGATCGTTGAAGTCTATTGCAGGCCTGCGTATCACCTGTTTTTTCAAACGCTGGAAAGCCTTCCGTCCAATCAGGCGCACGAGCTGGTGGGAAAATGGGTGCAATGCATGCCTTTTGTGGGGTATTTTGTGTCCGTAACCCCGAACGATCTGATCGACGGCCCGCTGAACCTGCAGTTGGGGCTGAGCGCAGAACTGCGCTATGTCGGGGAGTTCTCCCTGCCCATTCAGCCCCCGGTGAAGGCCATGATGGGCGGCCCCGGCTATCAGTTTACCCTGGCGGTGGAAGACCTTTTTTCCCTGACCCTGGAGGATTTGAAGCCTGTGCTCGACCACGCCGCAAAAAGAAACTGCGTGGTCAGCGACGACGTATGCTTCGCCATAGACGCCATCGAGTACCGTCCGGGGCTTCCTCCGCTGTATTACGTGCAGGCGCGGTTCCCGGTGCGGTCTGTCGGGTGATGTTTTTCGGTCAGCGCCGCCGGTAAACTTTTCACAAATTCACAAGATTGACAATTGTGTAACGCAACGCCCTACCATTAAGATGACCTGAAACCGGTTCAGGTCACATCTTAAAAGGAGGGTTAGACATGAAAAAGTGGATTGCTCTGGTACTGAGCGCAGTGCTGGCTCTGCTCGCAGCATGCTCGCCAGCGGCCACCGTTCCGGAGAACACGCCAACACCGGCGCCGGTCGCCACGGCGGCGCCCGAAGCTTCGGGGATTTACACCCCCGGCACTTACACCGCCACAGCCAAAGGCTTTGGCGGAGACGTGACCGTCACCGTCACGGTGGACGCCGAAAAAATCACCGACTGTACGGCGGTGGGCGACGGTGAGACCGAAGGCGTCGGCAGCAAGGCCATCGAACTTCTGCCCGCTCAGATCGTCGCCGCAAACAGCGCGGAGGTGGACGCCATCAGCGGCTGCACGGTGACGAGCAACGCCATCAAACTCGCCGCCGCGAACGCGCTGAACCAGGCCATGGGCAAGGAGGCCGCCGCCGTAAAAATGAAACCCGGCACCTATACGGCCTCCGCATACGGCTTCATAGCCATCGAGCCCGTCAGCGTAAAGGTCACGGTGAATGAAAACGCCATTCTTGACATTGAAGTGGACGGCAAGCGGGAAAGCGTTGCCATGGTGCGCTCGGTGAACACCTTCCTGGTGCCCCGCATTCTGGAGTACCAGTCCGTGGCGGTGGATACCATTTCCGGCGCAACGGCCACCAGCAACGCCGTGCTGGCCGCCGTCTCCGACGCGCTCACGCAGGCCTTGGTGGCCGGCGGTTCTGACGCTTCCGCCATTTCCGCCTTCCAGAAGGAAGAGCCCAAAACCGGCGGCAGCCAGACCATTGATGTGGACGTGCTGGTTGTGGGCATGGGCGGATCCGGCTGCGCAGCCGCTATGAGCGCCGCGGAAGCCCAGGCGGCAGCCGGCAAGGAGGTCAGCGTGCTCGCCATTGACAAGGCCGGCCGTTACGGCGGCACCTCCGCCTTCTGCGGCGAGCCCATGGCGGTGAACGCGCCCAAGTTCAAGGCCGAGTTCAACAACGGCGAGGACTACATGGACGGCGACGCCCTGCTGGCGGCCTGGGAGGCGTACACCGAGGGCGACGCCAAGATGAACATCGTCAAGAAGTACCTGGACAACTCCGGCGACACCATCGACTGGCTGTACTACGAGCACGGCTTCCTGTTCAACAACCCGCTGACGGGCTTTGGCAAGGACGATATCTACCGCTGCAAGTACCAGTTCGTCAGCCGCTTCAACGTGGAAGAGGGGCGCGACTACGGCATGCCCATCGACGGCGGCCAGAACACCATGGTGGACAAGTACTTCGCCAGCCTGATGGAGGACTACGTCAACCTGGGCGGCCGGTACATGCTGGAGACCGAGGCCACCGACCTGCTCTACGACAAGGCCACCAACACCATCCAGGGCGTCAAGGCCGTGGGGCATGACGGCACGGAGTACACCATCCGCGCCAAGTCCGTCATCCTCGCCACGGGCGGCTTTGGCGGCAGCGCGGAACTCGAGGAGCGTTTCCTCTCCGAAAACCCCTATTATGACCTTGGCGGTTACTGGACGCTCATCGGCATGGCGCAGAACGACGGCAAGATGATCTCTGCCGCGGTGAATCTGGGCGCCGGCACCTACAACATCGACATGGTGCCCATGGTGCACTTCGCCACTTCCAACGTGACGCTTCACGATTACCCCGTCAACCCGACGAACGACGGCTCCGTCGACCAGTGGTACGGCTGGGACCAGGTGTGGTCGCTGAACAACGTGCCCGACGGGCTGGTGCTGTGCAGCGACATTCCCTGGATCAACGCCAAGGGAGAGCGCTTCGTGATGGAAGGCCAGCTCTTCTCCTGGTGGATTGCCGGCCCCTCCTACTGGGCGGTCTGGTCCCAGGACCTGCTGGACGGCCTCGCCGAAAAGGGCTTCTCCTCCCGCATCTTCACCTACGCCCAGGGCAGCCAGGGCATCCTGCCGCCCAACCTGCCCATCCCCGAAGTCTACGAAATCGTGGACAAGCTGGTGGACATGGGCGTCATGGTCAAGGCGGACAGCTTTGAGGAACTGGCGGAAAAGATGGGCGTTCCCGCCGCCACCCTTGCCGCCACGCTGAAGAACTATGAAGCCTTCTGCGCCTCCGGCGTGGACGAGCAGTTCGGCAAGGCCGCCGAAAAGCTCCGCCCGCTGGGCGAAGGCCCCTACTACGCCCTGAAGGGCTACTCCGCCGCCTTCAGCACCGTGGGCGGGCTGGACATCGATGAGAACTTCAACGTCCTGCTCAAAGACGGCGTCACGCCCATCAACGGCCTGTACGCAGTGGGCAACGACAGCGGCGGTGTGCTCTACACCAACAAAAAGCCGTACGTGACTTACGGCGGCGCAGCTCTGGGCTGGGCGTTCACCTCCGGCCGGCTTGCCGGCGGAAATGCGGTCGCCTATGCGAATGCGATGGGCGATTGACGGAAAGAAAGCAATCGTTGAAAAAGGCCGGGGCCTCGTCTTCGAGGCCCCGGCTGGTTTTAATAGGCGCCTTTCGCGTGTTTGCGACAAGTGCAGCAGGTCGATTACAGTTTTTGGGGCAAAATGCTCCAGAAAAAAGCTATTATGCGTTTTTTCGAACGAAAGGGGGATTCCGTCCCAAACGGTTTGTATCAAAATGCCGCTCCAACAGCCAGCACAGCATGACATACGCCCCTTCCATTTCTCTTCCACAGCCCATGGGACCGCTATTGACTCAAAAGCCGCTTTATTGCTGTCAGTCCCAGCAAACCGCGCAGATTCTTTCGCGCATCTGCCCATTTGGATGCAGCTATAAGCTGGAAAAGCGTTCTTGAAGTGTTCGAAGACGCGTTCACATCGATGCCGCCGAAGAAGTCACAGCCATCGGAACAGATTTGCCGTCTTTGGTTTTCTCTAAAGCATTCAATTTCCCGGGAATGAAGCAGCCCAAGCATGCCTTCCGCTTTGCCACCCGTCCCTTCAAAGCATGGCTCGCTCTAAAAAGTCCCGGCTGACCGGGGTTCTTTCGCAGCTGTTGAAAAAAGCAAAACCGGGAATCAACTGTTGTTGACTCCCGGCCTGAAGGCTTGGGCAGGCTCAGGCGTTTTCGCCGCCGCCTTCCAGCACGTCTTCGATTCTGTACCTTTTCGAGTACAATTCAAAATACTTCGAGTAGGTGTGAGCTTGAGTTTTTTCAGGCTGTCCACATACTCATGCGTGTCAAAGGAATCCGACTCCAGCGCGATCATCGCCACGGCGATGTTGGAGCAGTGATCCGCCACGCGCTCAAAGTCATTCAGGATATCGTTGAACACGAAACTCGAGTTGTGGGAACATTTGCCCGCTTTCAGCCTTTGCACGTGATGGAGCTTCAACTCTCCGCAAAGGTTGTCGATCAGAACCTCCAAAGGCTCCACTCTTTCGGAAAGCTCCAAATCGTTGTTAAGAAAAGCGTCCACCGCCATTGTCACAATGTCGGCAGTGGCGCTGCCCAGCACGCGCAACTCCCTCCAGGCCTCTTCAGAAAAGCTGATTTCCTTGTCGTGCAGTTCCTTCGCGGCATTCGCGAGATTGACCGCATGGTCGGAAATGCGCTCAAACTCCGAGATGGTGTGCAAAAACTTGCCGGTGCTCTCGTTCTGCTCGTCGCTGAGTTCGTTTTTGGTGATTTTCAGAAGGTACGTTCCCAGCCTGTCCTCATAGCGGTCGACGATCTCCTCAATATACTGGATGCGCTTGTAAGTCTCCTCCGAATAGCTCCTCATGAGGTCAAGGGCAAGGAACAGGTTTTCCTTCGCCTCCAGAGCCATGTCGTTGATGGCAATCCGGCACTGTTCAATCGCCAGCGGCGGATTGGACGCAAAGCGTTCCTCCAGGGGCTTGAGCGGCAGATCGTCGGCCTTGTCTTCGCTGCCGGAGCGCGCAAACCAGTTGGTGAGCGCCTCGATCTGCCTGAAGAAAGGGAACAGAATGGCGACGACGGCAAAGCGGTAGACGCTGTTCAGCGCCGCCACCGTCACCATGGTCATGGTATTGTCCATGAAGGCAAAGTTCAGAACAGCGTTCAGGCCGTAAAACACCGCCGCGCCGAGGATCGCGCCGACAGTGTTGCTGATCAGGTAAGCCAGCGCGGTGCGCTTGCCGTCCTTCGTCGCGCCCACGGCGGACAGCAGCACCGGAACGGACGCGCCGATGGAAATGCCCATAATGAGCGGGTACGCCATGGAAAACCGGATGGAGCCCGTCATGGCGATCGCCTGCAAAATGCCCACGGCGGCGGAAGCGCTTTGCAAAATGCCCGTATAGACAATGCCCACCAGAACGCCCAGCAGCGGATTGGTGAACCTGGTCAGAATGCCGATGAAGACTTCGTTCTCCCGCAGGGGGTCCACGGCGCCGCTCATCACGGACATGCCAAGCATCAAGATTGCAAACCCGAGGAGCACGTTCCCCAGATGGTTTTTAAAGCGGTCTTTTGAGAACATGCGAAAGCAGACGCCGATAAGCGCCGTCACGCAGGTCAGCGTGGCGCCGGAAAACAGCACCAGCCAGCCCGAACCCGCGTTGAGAGCAGACAGGCAGATGACCCAGCCGGTGATGCTCGTGCCGATGATCGAGCCGAGCACAATGGGAATGGCCTGTCCCAGCTTCATGATGCCGGAATTGACAAAACCGACGACCATCACCGAAGTCGCAGAGGAAGACTGGATCACCGTGGTGATTCCGGTTCCGAACAAAAGCCCCTTTAACGGGCTTCCCGTGAGTTTGTAGAGAATAATTCCCAGCCTATTGCCGGCCACCTGTTTCAGGCCATCTCCCATCAGCGTCATGCCGAACAGGAACAATGCTATGCCGGTAATCAACTCAATGAGAATTGCAATACTCATATGAATCCTGCCTGGACACAAGCAAAAACGCGCCGGAATCCAGATACCTTTCAGAATTTAATAGCGGGCAGCCGAATACTTCAGGAAGAGATTTCGTTCGGACACTCTGCGATTAGGGCTCTCTTATCAATATCACCGGTTCACTCTCCTCAAATGGCATATGACCTCGTATATTGTATTCCATTTTCGAAAAGCAATCCAGTACCAGATATGGTGTTTACGCAGGAATCAAGGCCATTTGCTCATGAAGCCTTTACACGTGTTCCGGCCGGTCAAGTTCACCCTTTCTTTTCCGGAAACATTTCGCACGGGTTCGCATATGCTGATTGACAAAGCATGCCTGTTCCTGCAGGTGCGTTTCGCGAATCATTTTTTTCTTGACAAACCGGCAGATATGGGCTAAGATGCATAATCAATGACAAAGCAAAGGCGCTGACGGCGATGAGCCATCGGCGCCTTTCATTTTCCAGCAAGTTTTGGGGGGATACTTCCGGGCGATGCGTCATATCTTTTGGAAGGCGTGATGAGAAGCGCGCTGCTTTGCTCAGCTTTCCACACCTGCATCCATCGGGCACGGCTTAGACGGGACCTGTCCGAGAAAGTACATCCCGTCGTCCATCAAGTATTGTACACAAGGGCGTGTGTTTTATTGGTGCTCCCAATAAAACGCGCGCCCTTCACTATTGCAAGGAGGGTCAGGAATTATGAGTACCACCATGATCGCAGACACCCTTTGGGTCGTGCTCGCCGCCGTGCTGGTGTTCTTTATGAACCTCGGCTTCGCGGCGGTGGAGTCGGGCATGTGCCGGTCGAAGAACACCGTGAACATCCTGTCGAAGAACTTCATTGTCTTCGCGGTCTCGTCGCTGGGCTTCCTGCTGCTCGGCTGGGGCCTGATGTTCGGCGGAGACAACCCGCTCATCGGCACGCAGAATCTGTTCATCCTCGGCAATGCGAACCTCGACTTCTATCGGGACGTCCTTACGTCCAACGTGCCGTTCTGGGGGAAGTTCTTCTTCCAGCTGGTGTTCTGCGGCACGGCGGCGACCATCGTCTCCGGCGCGGTGGCGGAGCGCGTGAAGTACATTTCCTTCATCGTGTTCTCCTTCGTGCTGACGCTGGTCATTTACCCCGTCGTGGGGCACTGGATCTGGGGCGGCGGATGGCTGGCGAACCTCGGTTTTCTCGACTTCGCGGGCGACACCGTCGTCCACTCGGTGGGCGGCTGGGCGGCTTTGGCGGGCGCGATCATCCTCGGCCCCCGCTACGGCAAGTACGACAAAAAAGGGAAGCCCAAGGCGATTCCGGGGCACAACATGTCCCTGGCGGTGATCGGGCTGTTCGTGCTGTGGCTGGGATGGTTCGGGTTCAATCCCGGCTCCACCATGAGCTTTCAGAATCCCGGCGACGTGGTGCACATCCTGATGACCACCAACACCGCCGCCATCGCCGCCGTGCTGACCTCCACCGCCACGTCGTGGCTGTTCATCGGCAAGCCGGATCTCGGCATGACCATCAACGGATGCCTGGCCGGCCTTGTGGGCATCACCGGCGGCTGCGCCTACGTGAGCGTGGAGAGTTCCATCATCATCGGCGCCGTCGCCGGCGTTCTGGTGGTGTTCGCCGTGCTGTTCTTTGACCGCATCAAGGTCGACGACCCCGTCGGCGCCACCTCGGTGCATCTGGTGTGCGGCATTTTCGGCACGCTATGCGTCGGCCTTTTCGCCCAGGAAGGCGTGACCAGCCTTTCCACCGTCAACGGCCTGTTCTTCGGCGGCGGCTTCTCCCTGCTGGGAGCGGAGGCTGTAGGCGTACTCGCCGTCGGCGCGTTCGTATTCGCCGCCTCCTCCCTCGTCTGGTTCGCCCTGAAAAAGACCATCGGCATCCGCGTGAGCCTGGAGGAGGAGATTCAGGGTCTGGACATCGGCGAACACGGCAACTCCGCCTATCCCGACTTCGCCATCGTGGCGCCCATCATGGGCACGGGCATGAACGGGGACAAGGCGCCCATCACCCCTGCGGAAGCGCCGAAAGCCCCTGCTGCTGCCGCATCCATCGAGGAAGCCGTCCCGGTGGTCAACCGTTCGCGCCCGGGTGCGAAGATGACGAAGGTCACCATCATCACCAATCAGGAGAAGTTCAACCAGCTGCAGGCCGATCTGGACGCCATCGGCATCACGGGCCTGACGGTCACCAACGTCCTCGGCTATGGCATGCAGAAGGGGCATACGGAGTTTTACCGCGGCCTGCCGGTGAAAACCAGGCTGCTTCCCAAGGTGCAGGTGGACATCGTGGTATGCAAGATTCCCGTAGAGACTCTGGTCGACACGGTCAAGAAGTCGCTTTACACCGGCAATGTGGGCGACGGCAAGATCTTCATCTACGACGTGGAAAACGTCATCAAAATCAGGACCGGCGAAGAGGGGTATGACGCGCTGCAGGATGAGGACGAAGCGGAGGCGTAGGCAGGCGTTTCCCCTGTCTTTGCTGAGGACATCGACAGAAACAGATCGACAAGAAACGGTTGAGCGTCCAAAGAAAACCCGCACAGTTTCCCGTGCGGGTTTTTGCTCCTTGCGTGCGGGCTGCCGGCGCCGCGCAACGCGAAAGGGCGCCGCTTATATGCGCTCCTTTGCGCTTTGCCTTCTCAGTCCTCAAACACAGTTGTGGTAAGGCATGCCTGGTTGCAATTTGGGGGTTCTCTGTTGGCGGCTGTAGAATTGCGCTGCCAACTTTGGAGGAAGTATATGAATACAGCAATAGTCTTCAAAATCCCGCATTCGGCACGAATTAAAAGGTGAAAAAGACTGTATAAAGATTCCAAAAAGAATGGACACCGTTCAATGCGTCTCGTATACAGATGTAAGACCGATACGCCAGAAAAGGCAATATATAATGACTGCTCAATGCTGATAGAATTGCAATTTTGAACTCATCTTCAACACTTTGGAAACCGCATTGGACCAATCGGGCTGTTTTTGAACCAAAACTTCAAAGCGGGCCAAGGTGATGAACCTGTTTTGCGGTTTTTCTCCGTTGTTTCTTCTCTATTTGCGATTAAGGAGAGGCAACCGTTGTTCCTGAAACAGCGGATGATAAAGCAACATGATTTCCAAATTTACAATTGATGAATTTCATCATGTTTCAATAAGCTTAGAGCCATTAGAGCAGTTATTGATCTTGATGCGCCAGACATTACCGATATAAGAGGATATTGTATTCTTCAGCTTCATTAAAAAAAGCTGGCTAAAAGATGGCTCTTTGAATCTGGTGAACTGGATGGAGCCAATGAATTGCACGATTATCTGGAGCATCATCGGAAAAATGATTCACCGGACGTCGTAATGGCTCGGGCATCATCCTGCTCTGCGGTCAGAGCAGGTTATCCTAACTACTTTATGGATATCGGCGAGTTTGCTGATATTGTGACAGACTGCAAAAGCAGATTACTATGAAGACTACCGGGTCGGTCATTTTGCTTACTCCTCCAATTTTTACCTTCCTGCAGCGCATAGTATTACGCCGCCCCATAGTCTGTTTCGCGAACCATGCTCAAATCCCATTTTTCTCCAATATGCGCCGGGTATGCTCAACCTCTGCGACGCCGGATCAAAGGCCATCGCCTTTTTTCCCTTATATGGCCGCGAGGGTTTTCTACGCCCCCCAGTACGTCGCCATGGAGCTGGGCTTCTTTGAGGAGGAGGGCCTGGCCATCGACCTGGTGAACGGCGGCGGCTCGGACAAGTCCATGACCGCCGTGCTCTCGGGCGACGCGGACATCGGCCTCATGGGCCCGGAGACCGCCATCTACGTTTACAACCAGGGCAAGGAGGACCATCCGGTGATCATCGGGCAGGTCACCCAGTGCGACGGGTCCTTCATCGTCAGCAAGACCCCCTTTGAAAACTTCACCTGGGAGGAGATGCGGAACAAGACCATCATCGGCGGCCGCAGGGGCGGCATGCCCAACATGACGCTGGAGTACGTCCTCCGCAAGAAGGGCATCATGCCGGGCGTGGACGTCAACGTGCGCACGGACATCCAGTTCAACCTGATGGCGGGTGCCTTTGAGGGCAGCGACGCCGAGTTCGTCGCGCTGTTTGAGCCCACGGCCAGCCTGTGCGAACTGCAGGGCATCGGCTACGTGGTGGCCTCGGTGGGTGCGGAAAGCGGCAAAATCCCGTACACCGTGTACATCGTGGACCCCAAGCGCCTCGAGAAGGACCGCCCGATGTACGAAGCCTTCATCCGCGCGATTTACAAGGCCCAGAAATGGGTGCAGGAGCACACCCCCGCCGAGATCGCGGAAGTCATCGCGCCCCAGTTCCCGGACGCGAACCTCGAGCTTCTGACCATGGTGGCGGAGCGCTACAAGTCCATCAACGCCTGGAAGACCGACCCCATCATGATCGAGGAGGACTTCTATCACCTGCAGGACGTCATCGAGGAGGCCGGCGAGCTCACCGCCCGGGTGGATTATAACGCCGTCATCGACAACTCCGTCGCCAACAAGGTCGTCGGAAAGTAGCAAAATACGCCGGATGCGCCCCGCCATGGCCAATATCGCAGCAAGACCGCCCCAAATGAGGCGGTCTTGCCCGTGCTGTGTGAAGTGATCTGGCGGTGCTGGTGCCATTGCCAAATCGCAACAGCAGCTGCTGCTTCGCATCCATCTGGCGCGACACCATAACGTTAAACAGTCCAGCCAGCGTTTCTTGCTCGCCTCGTCATGAGATTCCCGTCCACTGGGATGAAGGCATTCGAGCATTGCATCTATGCCTTGCAGAACCTCATCACAGTGCCTTTCGGAGCGCTCTGGCTGTCCTCACCCGTTCGCATCCGGCGAGAACACAAGCGCGCAGAAGCAGCACAGCGGCATCAGCGACGTCCTTCCTCCTGCATGCAACGGGTTTTCAGGAACAGCGCATCTCTCCGCCAAGAGCGGGCAATTCCGTCCCACATGCCCCTCACGCGGGCTGGGCACAGGGCGCAAACTGTGCCGCACATCACTTGTAATCGAAATACCACCTGCCGTCGATCTTGATGCAGGGAAAATCCGCATCCTGGGTGACGCCGTCATACGAGACGGTGGTGTCGATGACGGCTCTGTCGCCGTTCATCTGGACGCCGTTGATTTTAACCGAGAGCTTTGACCCACTTGCGATGCCCAACGTTTGCCGCATCCCGGTCAGATCGATCTTGTCCACACCGCCCCAGTACTCCAGCATCAACTCCTGCATATCGGGCGGGAAGCATTCCAGTATGCTCTTGGCGTCCATGTTGTTGATGGCGGTATAGAACTTCTTCAGTACCCCTTCCGGGGTGCTCTGGCTGTCCCCGCAGCCGGCGAGAACGCCGGCGAGCAGGAGCAGTGCGGCGACGAGGGCAACGGTTTTCTTCATGATGTCTTCTCCTTTCTGTCAGGGCCCGTTTATGAAATGCCATGCATCGACGCGGAAATGCGCTGGCTGTGGCGCGAAAACGGCGCGCTGTATGCATGCCATGCTCTATAGATCAGTCAATGTCGCAATACCACTTGCCGTCGACTTTGATGCAGCGAAACGCCGTTTCCTTTTCGGTGACGTCACCAAACGAAACGGTGGTGTCGATGATGGCAGCATCGCCGTTCATCTGAACGCCATTGATTTTGACCGTGATTTTTTCATCGCTTGACATACCCATCGATTCCTTTAACTTGGCAAAATCGCTCATGTCAATATTGCCATAGAACAGTTTAATCTTGGTCTGCGTTTCGGGCGTGAAGCATTCCATCAGGCTCTTGGCGTCCATGTTGTTCAAGGCGTTATAGAACTTCTTCAATACACCTTCCGGGGTGCTCTGGCTGTCCCCGCAGCCGGCAAGGACGCCGGCGAGCAGGAGCAGTGCGGCGACGAGGGCAACGCTTTTCTTCATGATTCCTACTCCTTTCTGATCCTGCCTGATTGGTACGCTGAAAAGACCTGCAAGGGGGAACGTCAAGCGCCCTCCGCACAGCTCCCTCCAATAAGCGTTTGATACCATCTTCCGCCGATCCGGCAGCAAGGCCCCGTCCCCCTCTCTGGAACCGTCGCTGAAGGTGCAGCTGACGGCTGCCCAGTCCCCGTCAATCGGAACGCCGTCAAATCTGGCCGAGACCTCTGCGATGTCCAACGGTTCCCGTATTCCGGGCAAATCGATCCCGTCAGAAACGCCCCGGTTTTCCGGCACATGTCCTGCATAGCAGGCGGCCGGCATTCCAGCATGCGCTTGACAACCCCTGCTGTTAATGGCAGCCATGAACTCCTTCACAGCGCCTTCCGGGGTGCCCTGGCGGTCCTTACAACCGGCTGAAGCCCCGACGAGCAAAAGCAGCACAACGCGAGGGCGGCGGTTTTTCATGATTTTTTCTATGCAATTGCGTAAAGAGCGGGACGCGCTGGATGGAAAGGGAACGGATCATAACGAAGAAAGTTACGCTTTATGACATTCTGTCTCTGTAAAAATAGCACGCTGTCTGGGAAAAGTCAACGCAAAAACCCGGTTTTCCGGCAATTTTGCACCCGCTGACTTCGTCTTGCCTTCGCAAAACAGCAAAACCGCTCCCCTTTGCGGAAGCGGCTTTGCCCGGACGCTTTAGCATTGCGCGGAACGGTCAGCCGTCGATGTCGATGTACCACTGGCCGTCGATGCGGATGCAAGGCACTTCGGACGTGGTGCCCGAACCGTTGAAGCTCATGTAGGCGGTGACGACGGCCCTGTCGCCCTGGGTCTTCACGCCCTTGATTTCCAGGCCGATCCGTTCTCCACCTTCAAAGCCCATCATCTGGAACAGGTAATTGGGATCGAACTCGTCTCCGTACAGTTCCATCACGGCGTTCATGGCCTCCTGGAAATCGGGCGTCATGCAGGAAATCAGGCCCTTGATGTCCGCGTTGTTGATGGACTGCACAAACTTGGCGACGACGCCTTCGGGGGTGTTCCTGCTGGATCCGCAGCCGGTCAGGATGGCCGTAAGCATCAGGACCGCCAGCAGGATGGATGCGGTTTTTTTCACTGTCCTTCCTCCAACTTCTTGATTTTGGCATACAGAACACATCCAAGCCATTGCGGGCGGTCCGACAACCCGAAACAAGCGGAATGTCTTCCATATATAAAGATCATACTTGACCACACCCAAAAGATCAACCGCCGCGAAGCGGTTTGAAAACGGGCGGCCCGTTCTGCAGCGCCGGCGGCGCCGATTAGACCGTTTTTTCCCGGCAGCACTCCGCGCGTTCCCCCAGCCCTTCAGCCCTTGCGCTTTGGGGCTTTATGGTGTATTCTCAATGAAGTGAATCAGGGGGCTTGCCCCTTGATTGCTGTGCCGCCGCGCATTTTCGCGGCGCGAGACTGACCAACGCCAAGGAGCGAAGATGATCGATTATCAGGGCGTTTCCTACGCTTACTCCGGGGACGATGCGGTGCTCCGCAACATCACCGACCACGTGAAAAAGGGCGAGTTCGTGGCGGTGATCGGCCACAACGGGTCGGGGAAGTCCACCCTCGCCAAGCTGACCAACGCCCTTTTCATGCCCACGTCCGGCAAAATTTTCGTGGACGGGCTTGACACGTCGGACAAGAACAACCTGCTCGCCGTGCGCCAGAAGGCGGGCATGGTCTTTCAGAATCCGGACAACCAGATGGTCACCACCATCGTGGAGGAGGACGTGGCCTTCGGGCCTGAGAACCTCGGCATTGACCCGGCGGAAATCCGCAGGCGCGTGGACGAGGCGCTCAGTGCCGTGCGCATGGGAAAATTCGCATTGAGCGCGCCCAACACCCTTTCCGGCGGGCAGAAGCAGCGCATCGCCATCGCGGGCATTCTCGCCATGCTGCCCGACGTCATCATATTGGACGAGCCCACCGCCATGCTGGACCCCGCGGGCAGGAAGGACGTGTTCGAGACCGTCCGCCGCCTGAACCGCGAAAAGGGCATTACCGTCCTTTTTATTACGCACTTTATGGAGGAAGCCGCCAGCGCGGACCGGGTGATCGTGATCAGCGACGGGGAAATCGTCATGAACGGCCCCCCGCGGGAAGTCTTCAGGGAAGAAGCCCGCTTGAAGGAGCTCGGCCTGGCGCTACCCATGCCCGTGTGGCTGGCGCACAGGCTGAAGGAGGCGGGCGTGCCCGTCGGCGACTGCACAACGGACGAGGAGATTGCGGACGAATTATGCCGATTGTACTTGAACACCTGACCCATACCTACCAGCCCGGCAGCGCCATGCAGGCCACCGCGGTGAAGGACGTTTCCCTGACCGTGCAGGACGGCGAGTTCTTCTGCATCATCGGCCACACGGGCAGCGGAAAGTCCACGCTGGTGCAGCACATGAACGGTCTCCTTCAGCCCACCTCCGGCAGGGTGACCGTCAACGGCGTCGATCTTGCGGACAAAAAGACGCGGAAGGACATCCGCCGCCAGGTGGGCATGCTCTTCCAGTACCCTGAATACCAGCTTTTTGAGGAGACCATCCGGGCGGACGTGGCCTTTGCCCCCAAAAACCTCGGCATCCCGCCGGAACAGATCGAGGAGCACGTGCGCAAAGCGCTGGACAAGGTGGGCCTGCCCTACGACGAGTTTGCCGAGCGCTCCCCCTTCGAGCTTTCCGGCGGCCAGAAGCGCAGAGTGGCCCTTGCGGGGATTCTCGCCACCAACCCCTCCATCCTCATTCTGGACGAGCCCATGGCGGGGCTGGACCCCGCAAGCCGGGAGGACATTCTCACTCTCATTCAGCGGCTGAACGACGAGGGCACCACCATCGTCATGGTGTCCCACAGCATGGACGACGTGGCGCGCCTTGCCGACCGGGTGGCGGTGATGAACGGTGGCGAGCTGTTCGCCATCGGCACGCCGGACGAGGTCTTCTCCCGTTCGGAAGAGCTGCTCGCCATGGGGCTGGACGTGCCCCATGCGGCGCGGCTTTCCGCCATGCTGCGCGCGCGGGGCCTGCCCGTTCCGAAGGGGCTGTACCTCAAGGAGCAGCTGCGGGACTATCTGGTGGACCTCTATTCCAAAAAACACAGGAGCGGCAATGCTTAAAAACATAACCCTGGGCCAGTACTACCCCACGGACTCCCCCGTGCACAGACTGGACCCCCGCGTCAAGATCGTCCTGACCCTCGCCTACGTGGTGCTGGTGTTTCTGGTGACCAACTGGCTGGGCTACGGTTTTCTGCTGCTGGGCATCGCGCTGGCCTGCGCGCTTTCCAAGGTGCCCCCGAAGTACCTTTTGAAGTCCCTGCGCCCGCTCAGGTTCATTTTGATTTTCACCTTCGTGCTGAACCTGCTGTTCACGGGCGGCAGGGAGGTGTGGCTGGAGTGGTGGATCTTCCGCATCACCGCGGAGGCCTTCTACCGCGCGGCGTTCTTCTCGCTGCGCATGCTGTTTTTAGTCGCGGGCACCAGCATGCTGATGCTCACCACCTCCCCCATCGCCCTGACGGACGGGCTGGAGCGGCTGCTTTCCCCGCTGAAGGCGCTGCGCTTTCCTTCCCACGAGCTGGCGATGATGATGACCATCGCCCTGCGCTTCATCCCCACCCTTTGGGACGAGGCGGACAAGATCATGAAGGCGCAGATGGCCCGCGGCGCGGACTTTGAGTCCGGCAGGCTTTTTGAGCGGGCGAAGGCGATGGTGCCGCTGATGGTGCCGCTTTTCGTCAGCTCCTTCCGCCGGGCGGACGAGCTGGCCATGGCCATGGAAAGCCGGTGCTACCACGGCGGAACGGGCAGGACGCGCATGCGCGTGCTGCGCCTGAAGTGGCAGGACCTTTTCGCCGTCGCGGTGCTGGCGGCGCTGTTTGCCGCCACCGTTATCTGGGGATGACATGCGAAGGATCAGGCTGACCATCGAGTACGACGGCACGAACTACGCCGGCTGGCAGCGGCAGGAAAACGGCGTGACCGTGCAGCAGCTCATCGAGGAAAACATTCAAAAGGTCACCGGCGAGCGGGTGACTCTGCACGGTTCCGGCAGGACGGACAGCGGAGTGCACGCGCTGGGCCAGGTGGCCCATTTTGACACCAGCGCCCGCATGCCGGCGGAAAAATTCTGTTACGCCCTGAATACAGGCCTGCCGGAGGACATCCGCGTCATCGACAGCCGCGAGGTCCCGCTAAGCTTTCACGCCCGCTTTTCCGCCAAAAAAAAGCACTACCGCTACGCCATCAACAACGGCCCCCACGCAAGCGCCCTTTTCCGCAACTTCGAGCTGCACGTGCACAGGCCGCTGGACGTTTCCGCCATGGCACAGGCGGCGAAGGCACTGGAGGGCACCCACGACTTTTCCGCCTTCAAGGCGGTGGAGTGCAAGCTGGACGCCGTGCGCACCGTCTACCGCTCGGAAATTTCCACCGAAGGCAGCCGCATTTACTACGACATCGTGGGCAATGGCTTTTTATACAACATGGTGCGCATCATCGTGGGCACGCTGATTGAAATCGGCAAGGGCAAGCTCAGCGCAGATGACATGCTGCGCATTCTGGAGTCCCGCGACCGCGGCCAGGCCGGCCCGACGGCGCCCGCCAAGGGGCTGACGCTCATGTCTGTGGAGTATCCGGAGGACGGCGATGAAGGTTAAGGACTTCATGGCGGAGGCGCTGAAGGAGGCGCAATCGGCACTCTTGGCCGGAGAAGTTCCGGTGGGGGCGGTGATCGTCAAAAACGGCAAAATCATCGCCCGTTCCGGCAACCGCTGCGAGCGGGACCATGACCCCACCGCCCACGCGGAAATCCTGGCCATCCGCGAGGCCGCCAGCAAACTGAAGGACTGGCGGCTGACGGGTTGCACGCTGTACGTCACGCTGGAGCCCTGCTGCATGTGCGCCGGCGCCATCAAAAACGCCCGGCTGAGCCGGGTGGTGTTCGGGGCCTTTGACCCCGCCGCCGGCTGCTGCGGAAGCAAAGCGAACATCGCCGCGCTGGGCTGCCACGCGGACATCGTGGGCGGCATCATGGAGGAGGAGTGCGCCGCACTTTTGGCGGAATGCTTCAGCGGCGCGCGCGAGGAACGGGAGGAACGGCCATGAGCATCGTCACCAGGCGGGGGGACGCGGGAGAAACCAGCCTGCTTTCGGGAAAGCGCGTGAAAAAATGCGACCTTCGCGTCGAATGCCTGGGCGCCGTGGACGAGGCCGCCGCCTTTTTGGGAATGGCGCGCGCCAAGGCGCGGGGATACGTGGCGCAATCGCTTTGCGCGATTTTGGGCGGACTTTCCCGCGTGATGGCCGAACTGGCGGACGACGCTGGCATCTTGCCTTTGGAGCGCTTCGTCAGCGACGCCCACACAGCGGAGCTGGAGCGCATCGTCGAATACTGCGAGCGCGAGACCGGGCCCATGAAGGGCTTCGTCCTTCCCGGCGAAACGCCCCTTTCCGCCGATTTGCACGTGGCGCGCACCGCCGTGCGCCGGGCGGAACGGCGCATCGCAGCCCTGAACGAAACCACGCCCCTGCGAGCAGAGCTCTTGCGCTACATGAACCGCCTTTCGGACGCCCTTTTCGCCCTCGCGCGGCTGAGCGCGGAGGGCCCGGGCAGCAAGGTCACCCCGCTGTGAAGCGCGCGGCGAACGGAAAGCCGCATTCATCCCAATGAAAAAGCCCCGATCGCGTCGGGGCTTTGCATAACCTATTCCTGCGGGCGTTCGGGCGCTTTGGGCTTGCGGTGCGGGCGGCGGCGGGGCCTTCTGGGGGCGGGCCTTTCCCCTTCCGAAACCTTCTGCTCGGGGCGCTGCCCCTCGGCATGCTTTTCGGGATGCGCCTTCTGCCCTTCGGGGCGGGGCCTGTGCTGCGGGCGGCCCTCCCGGCCGTGCGCTTCGCCCTCCTTGGGCTTCTGGGAACGGGGATGGGGCTTTTTCTCCTCCCGCGGTTCCCTCGCGCGGAATTCCTCCGCCCCTTTTGCCTGAGACGGGGCGTGGCGCTCCTGCCTGGAGCGGCTTCGGCCTTCCCCGCGGCGGTGTTCGCCGCCGTTCTCCCTGCGCTTGGCGGGTTTGGGATCCGGCTCGGAGAGCTCGTACGCCTCCATGGCGGCGTACTCCTCCTCGTCGTTGGGGCCGCAGCTGATGTAGTCCCTGAAAATCGAGCGGTTTTTCTCGTCGTACTCGTGGATGATGATTCTGGTGGCCTTGTGCTTGGGGACAGGCGCGTACTTGCTGTCAAAATAATACGCCACCATATACGTCCCGCCGTGCGGGGTCGCGCCGATGGTGACCTCTTTGCATGGTCCGGGTGTTGCTTTGTTCATGCGTCCTCCTGGGGGTCCTTCCTACAGCTATTATATATCAATCGTACGAAAAAGCGCAAATCAACTTTCCGCGCTTCCCATTTTTCTGCAAAAGGGGTGGAATCATGATCGGCATGATCGGCGCCGGCGCGTCCGGCATGGCGGCGGCCGTCACCGCCGCGCGGCTGGGCGCCGCGGTCACCGTGCTGGAGCGCGGCCCGCGGGCGGGAAGAAAGCTCCTCGCCACCGGCAACGGCCGCTGCAACATCACCAACCGCTTCGCCGCGCCAAAACGATACGCCACCAGTTCGCCTGCGGCGCTGGCGGGGATGCTGGCGAACGCCTCGGTGGAGGACGTTCTGCAATTCTTCGACTCTTTGGGCCTTCCCACCTGCGAGGAGGAGGAGGGCCGGTTCTACCCCCGCTGCGGCCTCGCCGGCGCGGTGGTGGACTGCCTGCGGCTGGCCATGGCCGAACTGGGGGTTGACCTTCGCACCGACAGCGCCGTCTCCTCCGTCCGGCGCACAAAGCGCAGTTTTGAGGTGACGCTGGTCTCCGGGGAGCGCCTGTACTTCGACAGGCTGATCGTCGCCGCGGGCGGCAAGGCTTCGGAAAAGAACGGCGGCACGGAGGACGGCCTGCGCATCCTGCGCGCCCTGGGGCACACCATCCTTCCCGTCGCCCCCGCCCTTTCCCCCCTGTGCACCGAGACCGAGCCCGTCCGCCCCTTAAAGGGCATCCGCGTTTCCTGCGCCCTTTCCGCCTTTGAAGGCGGCCGGCTTCTTCGCCGGGAGGAGGGCGAAGTGCTCTTTGCCGAGTTCGGGCTTTCGGGCATCGCCGCGATGCAGCTCTCCACGCCCATCGTAAGATCCAAGGGCCCCGTCACCCTGCGTTTGGATTTTTTCCCCGACTGGGAGGAAGGGGACCTGCGCGCCTCGCTGTTCTGGCGCAGGGAGGCGTTCCCCTGCCGCGCGCTGCCCGAGTGGCTTTCGGGGCTGCTGCACCGGCGCGTTGCGGAAGCGCTGTACAAGCGCTGCGGCCTGCCTTTGAACCGGCTTTCCGGCAGCCTGACGGACGCGGAAATCGCCGCCCTTGCCGCCGTTATGAAGCGGTTTGACCTCCCCTGCACCGGCGTAAAGCCCCTGCCCTTCGCCCAGGCCACGGCGGGGGGCGCCAGTCTGGACGAGTTTGACCCCGAAACGATGGAATCAAGGCTCGTCCCAGGCCTGTACGCCGCGGGAGAGGTGCTGGACGCCGTGGGGGACTGCGGTGGCTTTAACCTGCACTGGGCCTGGGTCACGGGGATGGCGGCGGGGCGCGCCGCGGCACGCGGCTGATGCTCTGCCTGCTTGTATTGTCCCATAAATTGGTCAGCTGACGCATTGTGTTCGCTTGCTTTTTGGCGAAAAATGGGATATGATGTTCGCATAACATCAGTTCGCCGAAAATCAGTTCCGGTTTCGGCGCACAGGAGCGAGTCGCATGAATCAGTGGGGACTTTGGTTCACCTTCTTTGTGCCCGCCTTTCTGGGCGGCACGGCGCTGGGCGCCTGCGCCATGGCCGCGCTGTTTCGCCTTTTCGCAAGAAAAAAGCTGGTGCGGCGCGCCGCCGCAAGGCCGGACGGGCGGGTTTCCGACCTTGAGGGGCTCAGGCGCTGCGCCTGAAGGCGCATTTGGAATGTTTTTTTCGGTTTTTCCGCGTCGAAGCTGCGCATACTACGATTGCGCAACCGCGCAATCACTCTTGCGGAGGCTGACCGAAGATGAAAACCCAACGGATAGGCTGTCGCGTCGATACCTGTCGGTACAACGAAAGGGGTATGACTTGTGGCCTTGAGTCCATCGAAGTGAAACCCTGCGACGGCTGCGGCGGCAACTCGCCCGAAGACACCCTCTGCGCCAGCTTCAGGAAGAAGACCGAGTGACGCAGAGCGCATTCCGGTCCAGGCCGTCCTAAAAGAGGCCCCGTGCGATGTCTCGCACGGGGTGTTTCCTTTCCTGCGGTATTCACTTGCCGCCGTAGTACTTTTCGGCGTGGTAGGTAAACAGGGCCTTCAGCACGGAGATGATGTTGCTGGTGGACACGGTGGCGCCGCTGACGGCGTCCGCGTCGATGCCGCTGAGCTGGCTTCCGTAGCCCTCCCAGGCGTCAAACTCCGCCTTGGTCTTCTTGACGAGCTTCTGCACGAAGTGCTCGTCCATGTACTCTTTGGTGTACTCCGGCCTGCCGTGGATGGGGTCGCTGTCCCCCCAGAAGCCCGCGGTGTAGCCGTCCTTCTTTCCGAAGGTGATGGTGCGGATGGCCGCCTCCTCCGCCGTCTGCCTGGTGTTCAGCAGCTCGACGTACATCACTGAGGCGAAGTTGACGGCGGTGTCCCTGCAGGTGCAGGAGGTGAACGCCACCTGATAGGCGGTGAAGGTGGAGTTGCTGCGCTCAAAGAGGATGACGGCGGTGAAATCCTCCGTCACGCCGCCGCTGGAGTAATGGGTGAAGGTGAACTGGGGAAGTCCCCCCTCCTGCTTCGGCGCGCTGCCGCAGCCGGTCAGGGCCAGCGCGGTGAGCAGTGCCAACAGCAGGGCGATGGTCTTTTTCATATGCTTCATGCCTTACGATACCTTGTGCAGCCTGGAGAAGTCGATGTAGGCGTAGTCGGCGCGCCAGGTGGCGTAAACGTCGATGCCGTCCGCGTCCTCGGCGTACTTGATGAGCTCGACGCCGTGGTTGCCGTTATATGCCCAGAGGCCGCCCACGTTGTAGATCTTGGAAGCGTCCCAGCCGAGGAACACCAGCAGCTGCTTGGTCATGCCGGCATAGCCGCCGCCGCCGCAGATGAGGAAGATCGCCTTGTCCTTGGGGAAGAGCTCCTCCATAATGATGGGGGATTCCACGTAGTTGGGCGTGGCGGAGGCGATGCTGCCGTCCTCGTTCCAGGTGAGGGTGTACAGCGTTTCGCCGTCATAGGCGCCGCTCACCGGAAGCTGGGACAGCGAGGCGAGGTACGGATAAGGCACGATGCGGAAGCCCTCGAGGGTCATCGAAAGATCCGCGTTCCCGCCGATGGCTGCGTAGTCCGCCGGGTCAAAGAGCATGCGCATGTCGCGGTACGCCACATCGTCCCGGTTGAGATAATCGTCGATGGTGTCGATGTTGATGTTCAGGTCGACGCCGAACTGGCTTTCCGGGTCCGGGCTTGCCGGCGGGAGCGCCTTGGGCGCATTCGCCGCGCTGCCGCAGGCCGCCAGGGAGGCGAGCATCGCCACAGCCAGAAGCAATCCTGTGAACTTTTTCAATGTTCTACCCTCCTGTTTGATTCGTGCAGCGAAGCACGTATATTAATCATAACATCCGGTCAAAATTGCTTCAACACAGCCCTTTTCTAGGATTTACCAGTCGAGCCGCTGTTTTTTTTCATTCCGCCGCGCCAACCGCAAAGGGCACAGCAGGCCCGTTCGCGCCCTTGTGCGCCTTCCCGGGTATTCCGCGCGGCCGGCTCAAAAGCCCCGCATCGTGTTGCGAGCGTGACACCCTTCCACCTCAACGCGCAAAAAACCGCCGAAGCCGGCGGTTTTTCTGCGGGCAGGCCGTCACGCCCCGGACTGGGCGCCCTGCCCCGCCTTGAGCTTTTTTGCCTTCACCTCGGCAAGGATCCAGAGCAGCACCGGGATGATAATCTGGAAGAGGACGGCGTAAATCTGGTAGGGCTCCAGAAAGTCGTACTGATAGGTGACGTTTTCGTACAGCGTGGTGCACAACCCCGACATCATAAGCCCCAGAGGAAGAATCAGCGGGTGGTGGGCGCGCAGGTTGAACAGGCTCTTCAGGCCCTTCGCCGCTCCCAGCAGACATATCGAGATCTTCGCCACCCCGCCGATAACGTAGTTCATGGACAGGGAGCCCTCGAGGCGTGAGACGATGTCCCCCACGTGGATGACCTTCACCGCGATGTAGGAAGGGAAGTAGATCGCGTCCACCGTGTGCCCGCCCAGCAGCATGGTGTTGCGCACGTCGATGGTGCCCAGCGCCAGCAGCGACACCAGAAAGCCCACAAACACGGGCGCGTAGGGTTTTCGCGGCTCGAGCGCGCCCTGAAAGGCGCAGAAGAACACCACCGTCTCCAGAAAGGGGAAGGAGGCGAACATGTAGGCATTGGAGGCGATTTCCCCGAATTCGTGGGACATGATGGGCAGAATGCGGTCCGTCTCCAGCATGTTGAGGGACAGGACGAAGGTGAGCGCCAGCATCACCATCAGCACGGGGAACATCACCAGCGACCACTTGCCCATGGTCTCCAAGCCACTTCGGGTCAGGTAGATCACCGCCAGCATCACCATCAGCATGATGGGGATGTGCGGCGTTTCCGGCATGACGCACACTGCCACAAACTCCGAAAAGTTCCTGAGCACCATGGCGCCCAGGTGCAGGCAGTACCACGCCATCAGCGCGGTGACGACCTTGCCCCCGACCTTCCCCAGCAGCGTTTCCGTCAGTTCGAAAAAGCCGGTCTGCGGGAACAGGTGGTTCAGCCGGCTCAAGATCAGCAGCGCCGGCACCGAGTAGGCCGCGCCCAGCAGCAGCGCAATCCAGGAGTCCTGCGCCACCTCGCTGCGCCCGCCCAGAATCGCGGCGCTTCCGATCAGGAACATGGCCAGAAGTTTGTAAATCTGCCTGTGGGTCAGCAGTTCGTTACGCATGGTTCAACCTTTCGCATCTTATTTGAAGTTGGGGAACAGCGCACCCACCAGGCTGGCGATACCGGCGTTGATGGTGGGCACCTTGATGTGAAGGCTGTGCGCCATCAGCCCCGCAAAGCCAAGAACCAGGAGGGCCACATAGGTGACGACCTCCTTCTTCTCCCAGTTTTTCCGCTGGGGGATCAGGTCGAGCAGAATGACGAGAGCATACACCGCGATGACGATGAACGTTACCATGCGGGCCCTCCTTTCAGGACTTTCCCAGCGCGGCGGTGTTGGCGATCGTCACATCCACCTTTACGTCCACCTGCACCGATTCGAACATGCTGTCCCACCGGTTCTGGATGGTTTTCCAAAGCCTTTTGCTCTTCTGGTTGACCAGGCTTCCGAAGCCGAAGATGTCCGCCTTGTAGAGCGTCTGCACCTTTTTCACCAGTTTGCCGATCTCCCTTTCCAGTTCATCTGCCGCGCGCCGCTGCAGTTCCTTCACCTTGTCCAGGTCCAGCACCACGCCGGGGTGCATGATCTCGCCCAGAAAGCCGATGATGTTCACTTCCAACTTGATGACGGGCTCGCCGTTCCGTTCCTCCACCGACCTTTTGGTCTGGGACTCGGCGATTTCCAGCGAGCAGTCGTTCTCTCCGCCGTCCGTGGAGGGAAAGGTGCAGATGCCGCCCTCCACCTTGCCCACGCAAAAAAGGAACATCCTCGCCTCGTCCGGCGGAAGGAAGCCCACGAGCTTTCTGTCCTTGAACACCGCGATGCCGTTGGCCACCGGGATGCTCTCCTCGCCGTTCTTCACAGTGCGCACCGCAGCCAGGGCCAGGTCACGCCCGGGGGTGTTGATGATGTCAAAGGCGTTGTACACCGCCACGTCCACGGTGGAGGCGGTGAGTTTGCTGTCGTTCTCCAGGATTTTCTGCAGCTTGATGGACAGGATCTTCTCGTCGATGCCGGAAGCCTTCAGAATGTCCTGGGCGGTGTCGTCCTGGGAGACGCAGAGCAGCATGGTTTCCCTGACTTCGTTGTCCCGCATCACAAAGTCGAGGAAAGGCCCGATGTCCTCCGTCCGCGCCAGTTCCTGGCTGAGGATGAACAGCTGGGTGTGCCCGAAGTACAGCCGGTTCTTCACCTTCCGCTTCGCCATGCGGACGGCCTCGAACAGCGTGTCCCCCTCGGATTCCAGAATCTCGCTGCTGGCGCCCCCATTATCGCTCGATGAAGTGGATGTGGTCACAAACTCGAAGCTTAGCTTATATCTGCCGTTCTCGCCGTTTTTGTCAAGAGCCATGCCCGCGACGATGACGATCTCGTTCAGGCCGCGGTAGCTCCAGCATCCCGAGAGCGACAGCAGCAGCAGGAAGCCGAGCAGCAAGCACAAGCGCCTTTTAGCCACGGCCGTTTTCCCTTCCGCTCTGCCGGACGCTGTCCGCCGCAAAAGCCGGCCTGCGGATCATCTGCCACCAAGGCGCGCGGATGAAGATGTCCTTCACGTTCTGGTACCGGAGCTTCTTGTTGAGCATGAGATAGGGCACCCCGCAGGAGTAAAGGTTCAAAAGGTGGATGATCATGCAAGTGGCGCCCACCAGCAGTCCGAAGAACCCGAAGGTGGTGGACAGAAGCAGCAGCAGGATGCGGATGTGCACCGCCGGCGCGTTCAGCTTGGGCACCAGCAGCCCGGTGATGCCGGTGAGCGCGCTGATGATCACCATGGGTGCCGCCACCAGCTTCGCTTCCACCGCCGCCTGTCCCACCACCAGCGCGCCCACGATGCTCAGCGTCTGGCCGATGGTGATGGGCATGCGGGCGCCGGTTTCCCGCAGAATGTCGAACAAAATGAGCATGATGAACGCCTCCAGCGCAGCGGGCAGAGGCACGCTCGACCGTTCTGCGGCGATGCTGATGAACAGCTGCAGGGGGAACATCTCCTGGTGAAACGCCTCGACGCTGATGTACAGCCCCGGCACGGTGATGGTGAGGATGAAGCCGATGATGCGCAGCAGCCTGGAGAAGGTGGTGTAGTAGAAGCTCATGTAGTAGTCTTCGCTGCTCTGGAAGTTCTCGATGAACAGGTACGGCACCGTCAGCACCACGGGCGTGCCGTCCACAAAGATGGCGATGCGCCCCTCCAGCAGCTTGCCCATGACCACGTCCGGCCGCTCGGTGTACCCGATGGTGCGGAAGGGCGACCAGGGCGACTCGTCGATGAGCTCGGTGATGTAGTGGGCGTCCAGGATGCCGTCGATATCGATGGACTGCAGCCGCTTCATCAGGTGCTCCAGCACCTGCTTGTTCACCAGGCTGTCCATATAGCAAACGAAGACCTTGGTCCTCGTGCGGGTGCCAAGAGTCAGCTGTTTCATCTTGAGGTCGGCGGTCAACGCCCGCCGCCGGATGAGCGAGAGGTTGCCCATCAGCGACTCCGTGAAGCCCTCCCGGGGGCCGAGCAGCACGCGCTCATTGTCCGGCTCCTCCACGCTGCGGGTCTGGAAGGCCTTCGTGTCCAGCAGCACGGCCTCTTTCTGCCCGTCGATGAACAAAATGGTGTTGCCGTAGACCACGGCCTCCACGATTTCCTGCACCTTGTCGGCGCGCTTCGCCTCGCAGATTTCCACCACCCGGGTGATCAGCGTGTCCACGAAGTCCTCGCCCGCGGCGGGCGTCAGCTCCGAATGCATCAACGCCTTGATGAGGTTCTCGTTGATGGCGACGGAGTTGACCACACCGTCGCAATAATAGATGCAGTAGCGCAGGCGTCTGTCGTGGACGTTCCGGACTTCCCGCTCGCGCAGGATGTCCACATCCCTGAAGAGCTCCTCCATCATCCGCATGTTTTTGTCCAGCGAGGAGGAGATCGCCTTCTGCTCCGCCCCGCCCTTCGGAACTGCGCCGTCCTGTTTCTTTTTGCTTTTCTTGAAAAGCCCGCGTATGCCCTTCCAGAATCCTGTCATGTTCGGCTCCGTTTCCGGTCATTTGTGTTAGGATTTCCCTGCCGCCGCCGCGAATATGCGGACCCCGCCGCAAGGGCCAAAAGCGCGCAAAAAGGCAGCCCGCAGGCTGCCTTTTTTCAGGCGGACATTTCGCCCTTACAGGTCGAAGTCCTCGAACACCCATGCCGTCAGCTCGTTCAGCGACGGGTGGATCACCATGGCGTCGTTGATGGGCGCATACGTCCCCACCCTGGAGCAGATCAGCCGCAGGCCCTCGATCTCCTTGTCGTCCTCCTTCATGTCCTGCAGTTTTTTGCGGCACTCGTAGCCCGCGTTCATCAGATAGACGAAGGGCTGCACCAGAATCGCCGCCTGGGGGCCGACGATGTGCACGCCGAGGATCTTCCGGTCCTCCCCCACGATCACCTTGACGAAGCCGTCGTCGTCGGCGCCCTCCTCGTAGCCCATGGAGATGCCGCCCACCACCTCGGAATAGTGGTTGACCGCCACCCGGTAGGGCACGCCGCCTTCCTTGAGCTGTTTTTCGGTCCTGCCCACGCGGCCCACCTGGGGATGGGTGAAGATCGCCCAGGGCACCGCCTCGTAGTTCGCCTCCCGCCGCTCTTCGCCGAACAGGTTCTTGACCAGCACCTGCGCCTCGTGATTCGCCTTGTGGCGGAACTGGTACTTGCCGTTGATGTCCCCGATGGCAAAGATGTGCTTCTGGGAGGTCTCAAGGTACCCGTTGGTGACGATCCAGCCGCTTTTGTCCGTCTCCACGCCGGCCTTGTCGAGACTCAGCGCATCCGCGTTGGAGCGCAGGCCGGAGGCGACGAAGATCTCCTCGCATTCCACCGCGCGCCGTTCCTTCGTGATGCGGTTATGCACCGTGATGAGCTTTCTTCCGCCCCGGCGTTCGACGGACAGGATGTCGCTGTCCGTCAGGATGTCCACGCCGCCCTTTTTGAGCTGCCGCGCCACAAAGGCGGCGATTTCCGGCTCCTCCTTGGTGAGGATGCTGCCCGAGCGGGCGAGCATGGTCACTTTCGTGCCAAAGGCCGAGAAGATGTGCGCGAATTCCGCGGCAATCGACCCGCTGCCGATGATGGCGAGGCTGTCCCAGGGCTTTTCATGGGGGAACTTTTCCCCAAAGAAGGTCTCGGCGGTGACGTATCCCGCCTCTTCAAGGCCGGGCACGTCGGGCACGTAGCTTCGGGCGCCGGCGGCGATAACGAACTTCTCCCCTGCCAGCGTCTCCTCCCTGCCGTCGGCACAGCGCACGGTCAGGCTGTGCGGTCCCGTGAAGGAAGCGCTGCCCCGGTACACCGTCACATTGGGTATCCTCTCCAGATCCTCCTCGATGAGGGTGTGATAACCGATCTGCTCCCACATCCTGCGGGAGATGGTCTTCCAGTCGATTGCGGGCCTTCCCGCGCGCACCCCCACCCGTTCGGACTGCTCGATCTCCCGGACGAGGTCGGCGGGGTAGACCAGCATCTTTGAGGGGATGCAGCCTTTCGTCAGGCAGGTGCCCCCGAACTTCCCCTTTTCGACGATGGCGCAGTTCAGCCCCTGCTTGGCGGCCTCCTCCAGCACCATCAGGCCGGAACCGCTGCCGATGACGACGATATCGTACTTCATGTGACGCCTCCTGTAGCGCACGCCGAAACCGTGACCTTCCAGCTCCCTCGGTCCGTGCGTGCGCACATGTTTCACCGTCAGTCTACAAAAGAACAGCCGCAAAGTCAAATCCGCGCGAAAGCCTGTGCAGAAAAAGCGCCGCAAAAGCGGCGCCGGTATGGCGAAGAGACTACAGCGGCTGACAGTCCGGGCACCAGTAGACGCTTCCGCCCATGTACGCTTCCTTCTGGATGGCGGCGCCGCAGACGGGGCAGGGCCTGCCGGCGGTGTTTTTGCTCAGTATCGTCCTGTATCCCCCCGGCTTGCCGAAGAGGTCCTTTTCGGTGTCCCTGCCGTTTTGCTCCGCCATTTCAAGCAGCGTCTTTTTGACGGCGTCGTACAGATCGCCGTACTCCTCCTCCGAAACGGTGGACATTTTGCGCTTGGGATGCAGCCTCGCGCGGAACAGAATGTCCTGCAGCACGCCGTTCCCCAGCCCGGGGATGCGCTGCTGGGTGGCGAGGAAGGCCTTGGCGGACAGCCTGTCCGCTCCCTCGCGCAAAGCGGAGAAATACGGCCGGTCAAAGGCGTCGGTCACCGGCTGGGGCTTGGCTTTGGCGACGAGGTAGTATTCGCTGTCGTACTGCCCCGCCCTGAAGGCCAGCAGGGTGGCGTACATCTGGACGGTGCAGGTCAGAAAGCTCCCGTCGTCCAGTTCGATCAGCAGATGGTGCTTCGCGGGAAGTGTGCCCGCGTCGCGATGGTACCGGAGGTTCGACCCGTCCCCCAGCACGATGCTGCAGTCCTCCACGTCGATCTCCACCATCGCGCCCAGGCCCCGGCTTTCCCCGATGGTTTTTCCGGTGAGCAGCGCGGGGTAATCCGCCGGGTCGCCGCAATAGAACGCGAACTTGTGGGGGGATTGGCCGGCTGTTACCCGGGCGATGCGCCTGCCGCGCGCGGTTTCGTTGAGCTGTTTCGCGATGGTCAGGCTTTTGGGGATTTCGATCATGGCGGTATCCTCCTGAAGCGGTTTTTTCGGGGATTACGAACCGAGGATTTCCCTTTGCACTTTTTTGGGGAGCTTTTTCAAGACGAGCAGATAGGACATGTCGCACATCTGGCGCAAAACGTCATCCGGCACCTCCCCGTCGAGGTACACGGAGTTCCAGTGGCGCTTGTCGCAGTAAAAACCGGGCACGACGTCGGGGTACTTCTGGCGAAACAGCTCCGCCAGCAGGGGGTCGCACTTCAGGATGACCATCGTCCTGCCGCGGTGCAGAGGGTGTTCCCTCCCCGGCGTGCAGACGGCGGCGAACATCTTTCCCCGCACCAGATAGCGGTGCCACTGCCATTCAATTTTAAAGTCCCGCTCCGCGCCGGGCTTCTGCAGAAGATAGCTGTCCAGCCATTGGTATTTCATAGCGTCACTCCTGACAGGTTTGGACAATCTTACCATAAAAACATCCCGATTCCAATGGGCGAATCGGGTTCAACACGCAAAGCGCCTTTCGGCTTTGCCCCCGGCAGCCTCCGAAAGATCAGCCGCGCAAAGAGGCTTGCTTTTTCCCTTCCGTACGGATATAATGAAAAATGCTTGCAACGGCCGCTGCCTTTCCTCGCAGCGCCGCCGTCCCCCCCCAATTGCATACGGAGGGATATCGAAGTGGTCATAACGGGGCTGACTCGAAATCAGTTTGCGCGAAAGCGCACGTGGGTTCGAATCCCACTCCCTCCGCCAGTCCATGAACCGGCAGAGCCTGCTCTGCCGGTTCTTTTATGTGCTGCATGGCGGCAGGCCAAAGCGAAAAACGCCAAACCCGCCGAAAACGGCGGGTTTGCGTTTATGTGCGGCTTTTCGATGCGCCATCGGCTTGTATCCCGCTTTCCGTCAAATCAAAACCGGCAAGGCGGCGGCCGAAAGCGCCAGAGTCAGCCATCCGGCGCCGCCTTTGCCCCTTCTGCGCGCCGAAAGGGATCATCGGCATAACCCGTAGGCTTTTTCGAAGCAGCCGGCATCCCTTTCAGGCCGCCCGTTGCCGCATAATTTTGGCGCGTGCCTCAAAAGCCGTCGTTCGAGAAGTCATCCTCTTCGTCGTACCCGTCGTCGTACACGTCGTACAGGTCGTCCCGCGCGGGGTCAAACCAGAATTCGTCCGCAGCCCGGACCCTTCGCTGCGCCATTTTTTCGAAGCTGATCAGCTCCGCCGCCTGTTCCGCCTCGTTCAGCTTGCCGTCGCCGTCAAAATCAAAAAGATCTCCGAAAATGGGCATGTTTTCTCCTCCTTCCTGATCTGCGGTACGCTGGTGGCCGACTGTATATGCATGATAGCAGGCACGCTGTCCAATTGTACGGACTTTTCCCGCTTTTGCTGCCGCTTTGCGTTCCGGCGCCGCCCCCTTAGTATCGCTTGGGGCGCCCGGTTCCATAACCCGATGGCCGGTGCGCCTTCTGCCTGCTTCGGCGCTCAGGCTCTTTTCCCCTTTCTGCCTTCAGTCTAGCACAACCCCCGGCAAATGCCAATGCGGATCCGCGTCAAATGCCCGGGGTGCGTTCAGCTATCCATCTTTTTGGACAGTTCAAAACGCGTCCATGCTTGTTTTTGCGGCGAAAATGCTATATAAATGTGAATAAGAGGTAATACCATTCTATACAACCGGTCCCAATCGGTACGCACTGGCCTTTCTTTTCTTTCGCACCCCGTCGCCAGGCCCTTTCGCGCGGGGAGGAAAGCGGCTGTACCGGAGCGGCCGCGCCTGTGCGATTTAAAAAGGGAGGAAACTGCTTGCGCGAACTGCTGGATGCATCCACCCAGAGGCTCATCAGGATGCTGGAAACCCTGTCCAGTCAGGACGACTGGATGACCATCCCCGACCTTTCGGCCGTCGTCGGCGCCAGCGAGCGGACGGTGGCGGAGGACGTGGACAGGATGAGCAAGCGCTGGGGCCATTATCTGGACATCGAGATTTCCGCCAGAAAGGGCGTCCGGATCCACCGCCACAGCACCGCCGTGCTGAGCCGCATTCTGGCGGACCTGTTCAACGAATGCACGGCGCTGCGCTTTCTGGAGGAGCTCCTTTTGTTCCCCCACCGCGGGACGGAGTTTTACGAGGAACGGCTGTTCGTCAGCAGGTCCACGCTGACGAGGCTTCTGCCCAGGATCAACAAGTACCTCGCGACGCGGGGCATGGCGGTTCTGCGCAGGAACAACCTCTACCGGCTGGTGGCGGAGGACGAGCTGCACCTTCGGGTGTTTTTCACCGCGTTTCTGGTCGCGCTGAACGGGGCGGACCTTTCGAGACTCCGCCTGCCGTTCGATTTTCGCGTCCCTCAGGCCGTCATCCAGCGGATTTTCGCCCGCCGCCTGCGCGGCCCGGCCCTTGACTTCGCCGTGCGCGACGAGCTCACCGGCCAGTACCACGGCATGTTCTACTTCGTCTCCCTGCTGCGCGAAAACCAGGGTTACTGCGTCTGCGCCGATTACGACATCCAGGGCGAAGTCACCGAGGCGGAACTGTCCTACTTTCGGCGGTTTTTCCCCCGCGTTGCCGCCAGAAACCTTTCGCCCATCCACAAGTTCATCCTCGACTCTTACAACGGCTGGTCTTCGGAGGAGGAAAAGGCGCGCATTTCGCGGGAGACGGAGGCGTTCTGGAACGGCATCTTCACCCGTGTTCACCACAGGCCGGACGACGGCGTGATGGAGCGGCTGCACATGGCGGTTTACGCCACGTATTTCTCAGCGAGGCACCGGCCTTACCCCAAGTCCAAGATGTTCGACCGGGTGGGGTTTTTCGCCCTTTCGCTCCGGCGGCACAACGAGCCGTTCTACCGGCTGGTGGAAAACAGCCTCGCGGCGCTTTCGGAGCGAATCGGGCTGGACCTTTCCCCACGGCTTTCGGACCTTTTGTTCTGGATGTTCCTCATCTTCCCCGGTTTCGGCGACTTCGCGCCCCAGAAGACCGCCCTGGTGGTGAGCGACTTCGGCGCCGCCCACGCAGGATTTTTAGCGGAGTACGTGTCCCGTTTCTTCAACGCCGAAGGCAGGCCCCCGGCCCTGAAGGCCGTGCCCGCGCGCTGTTCGGGCGGCTGGCAGCTTTCGGACGTCCAGGATTTTGACTTCGTCATCACCACCGTCCCCGGCGTCGCGGCGGAGGGCAAAAAGACCATTCTGGTGAACGACTTCCCCTCCCGGGAGAACATGTGCGAAATCTACAAGACCCTGATGCAGGTGTGATGCACCCGTATATCGGCACAAAGCGGAACAGGACTGTTCCGCTTTTTCCATTGTTCTGCCCCCGCCTCACCGCCCTGCGGCGATGGCTTCCACCTCCACCAGCGCGCCCCGCGGAAGCGCCGCGGCCTGGATCAGCGAGCGGGCGGGTTTTCCGGTGAAGTACTTTTCATAAACGGCGTTGAAGGCGGAAAAAGCCCTGATGTCCGCAAGGTAACAGGTGGTTTTGACGACGTCGCCGTAGTCCAGCCCCGCCGCGCGCAGAATTTCCCCCACGTTTCGGATGGCCTGTTCCGCCTGGGCGGCAAAGCTTTCCGCGAGTTCGCCTGTGCCGGGCAAAAGGCCGATCTGGCCGGAAACAAACACGAAGCCGCCCGCTTCCATCGCCTGGGAGTAAGGCCCCACCGCGGCGGGCGCCAAATCGGTGTGCAGCGCTTTCATCGGTTCCTCCTCGTTTATTGATTTGCTCTTCCGGCGCCGCTGGCATGCCGGATGCCCGAAAGGCCGCCAGGGTTCCCCCTTGCGGCCTTTCGCAATTCCCGCTGCTTCAGTCGGCGAACAGCTGGGTGGAGAGGTAGCGCTCGCCGGTGTCCGCCAGCAGGGCAACGATGAGCTTGCCCATGTTTTCCGGGCGCTTCGCCAGCTCCGTGGCCGCCCAGACCGCCGCGCCGGAGGAAATGCCCACCAGCACGCCGTCCGTCCTGCCCACTTCGCGGGCTGCGGCGAAGGCGTCCTCATTCCGCACCGCGATGACCTCGTCGTATATCTTCGTGTTCAGCACCTCCGGCACGAAGCCCGCGCCGATGCCCTGGATCTTGTGCGGCCCGGCGACGCCCTTGCTCAGCACCGGCGAATCCGCAGGCTCCACCGCGACCACCTTAACGCCGGGCTTTTTGCCCTTGAGGTATTCGCCCACGCCGGTGACGGTGCCGCCGGTGCCCACGCCCGCCACGAAGATGTCCACCGCGCCGTCGGTGTCCTCCCAGATTTCGGGGCCGGTGGTCTCCCTGTGGATCTTGGGGTTCGCGGGGTTTGCGAACTGGCCGGGAATCAGGCTGTTGGGGATCTCCGCCGCCAGCTCGTTGGCCTTCTCGATGGCGCCCTTCATGCCCTTGGCGCCCTCGGTGAGCACGATTTCCGCGCCGTACGCCTTCATCAGGTTTCTGCGCTCGATGGACATGGTCTCCGGCATCACGATGATCGCCCGGTACCCCCTCGCCGCGGCCACGGAGGCCAGGCCGATGCCGGTGTTGCCGCTGGTGGGCTCGATGATGACCGAGTCCTTTTTCAGGATGCCGCGGGCCTCCGCGTCGTCCAGCATGGACTTGGCGATCCTGTCCTTCACGCTGCCGGCGGGGTTGAAATACTCCAGCTTCGCCAGCACCCTGGCGTCCAGTGCGTGTTTCTTTTCGTAGTTGGAAAGCTCCAGCAGCGGGGTCCTGCCGATGAGCTGGTCGATGGATGTATAGATTTTCGCCATGATAACCTCCTTGCCCGATGGCCAAAGTTCGCTGGAAAGCCCAAAGGCTTTCGCTGTTCTGTCCTGTATGCCGTTTTGGGGCGGGCATGCCTGCCCGCAACTGCCTTCTTTCATCGCGGCACGGCCGGCGCGGATCGCCGCCTTGCATGCGGAACGTGTTTGAGCGGCTCCATGCGCTTTGCCTCTCGGCATGTGTTTTCGCCGTCTGCCGGCTCTGGCGATTCGCTTCGTCAGGTTTTCGGATAGTGTTCCCCTTTGGGGCGCATTCAGCCGGGTGCGCGCCGCTTGCCAGCTACATCGCGCCATGCGGCAAAGAAACGGGATTGCGCCGACCTTTCGGCTCCCTTCCATCCTAAATACCAACCTTTCTTGTAGGTTAGTATGATTATATGCAGCCCGCGCCGCCCTGTCAACCGCAATTTCGCAATCCGCCGGTTAAATCGAGTAGTTGATCTGCTCCACCGGGCCTTTTGCGAGGTCGTCCAGCGTGATGCCCTCGAGGTAATCGTCGATGAGCTGGGCAAGGCCCGTCCACATGGGCAGCGTCTTGCACTCGCCCGCCCGGTCGCAACCGCCGCCCGGCTCCAGGCACGCCACGGGCGCCAGCGACCCCTCGGTGACCTTCAAAATGGCGCCCACGGTGTACTGCTCGGGGCTCCTCGTGAGCTTGTAACCGCCGCCCTTGCCGCGCAGGCCGGTGACGAACTCCGCTTTCGCCAGGGCGGCGATGATGCTTTCCAGGTATTTTTCGGAAATCTCCTGCCGTTTTGCGATTTCCTTCAGGGGGATGAATTCGCCGGTGTTGTGTTCCGCCAGGTCGACCATGACGCGCAGGGCATAACGCCCTTTCGTTGAAACAAGCATCGCTCTCTTCCTCCTTAATAATCATATTATACTATAGGATTACAGGGTTTTGAAACACCGAAGCCGCGTTTTGACATAAAAAAAGCAGGTTCTTTCGAACCTGCTGATTGACCCTTTGTCGTTGCGCGATGTGCAGACATGGGGGTTTTGTGAACAGCAAAAAGGAAAAAGCGATCAATACTTGCGCTTTCTCGCAGCCTCTGCCTTCTTCTTGCGGCGAACGCTGGGCTTTTCGTAGTGCTCACGCTTGCGGACCTCGGCCAGAACACCGGCGCGGGCGCACTTGCGCTTGAAACGTTTCAGGGCGCTTTCGAGAGACTCGTTCTCTCCCACACGGACTTCAGACATACCCTATCTCACCCCCTCCGAAAAGAACGTTGAACATCGCGCGGATATTTCTGTGTCTTGAAGCAATCCACAGATACCTTGGTCATTATACTTGATGCGTGCCGTCAAGTCAATGCTTTTTGAAGCGTCAGCCGGGAGGCCACGCGAGGCTCCTGCCGCCGATGACGTGAATGTGCAGGTGGCCGACGCTCTGGCCGCCGTCCTTGCCGGTGTTGATCACCAGGCGGAACCCCCCTTCCGCAAGGCCTTCCGCCTTGGCCACGTCCCGCGCGACGGCGAGAAGATGCCCTAACAGCCCCTCATCGTCCGCCTCCAGGATGGAGGCGATGTGTTTTTTGGGAATCACCAGCGCGTGGACGGGCGCTGCTGGCGCAATGTCGTAAAACGCGACGCAAAGGTCGTCCTCGTAAACCCTTTTCGAGGGCAGTTCGCCCGAGCCTATTTTGCAGAAGATGCAGTCCATCCTGGGCCCCCTTGCTTGTGTTGGGCCGGAATACACCCGGCCTTATAATGATTCGCTGGCGGCGGAAAATATCCTGCATGCCGGCGGCAAAATTTTCCGGTTCCGGTCACAGAATCTTCAGCCGTCCACGATTTCGCCGACGGCGGTCTCCCCTTCGCGCCGCAAAAGCCGCACGTTGACGATGTCGCCCTGGGCGCCGCTGTTGACCGCGGTGTGGATGTAGGTCCCGGTGTAGCCCGTCATGCGGCCCTTTTCGTCCTTCTGCTCCAGCAGCACGCTCTGCACGCTGCCGAGCGCAGCGTCGATGTAGGCGTGCTCCAGCCGCTTTCCCAGCTCGATGAGCTCCGCCGCCCGGCGGTTCTTCACCGCCTTGGGCAGGTCCGGCCGCTCCGCGGCGCGCGTGCCCGGCCTTCTGGAATAGGGGAACACGTGGATGCGGGCAAAGCCCATGCGCTCCACAAAGCGCATGGTTTCCTGGTGCTCTTCCTCGGTCTCTTCCGGAAAGCCGGCGATGACGTCGGTGGTCACAGCGCAGCCGGGCATGTGTCTGCGCAACGTCTCCACGCCCATTGCATATTCATGCGTCCGGTACCGCCGGTTCATGCGCGCGAGCACCGCGTCGCTGCCGCTCTGCATGGACACGTGGAACTGCCGGCAGAGTTTTGAAAGCGCCGCGCAGCGGGCGCAGAAGTCCTCCGTCAAAATCATAGGCTCCAGCGAGCCCAGCCGCACGCGCCTGACGCCCTCCACGGCGCAGAGCTTTTCGAGGATGGAAATCAGGTCGGTGCCGATGTCGCTCCCGTAAGAGGCCAGATGGATGCCCGTCAGCACGAACTCCGAAAAGCCGGCGGAAACCAGCCGCTCCACTTCTTTGAGGACGTTCTCCGGCTGCCTGCTTCGCACCGGGCCCCGGGCAAAGGGAATGATGCAGTAGGAACAGAAGCGGTTGCAGCCGTCCTGAATCTTCAGCGTGGCGCGGGTGCGGCCGTCCGTCATCGCGGGGAGCTCCTCGAACACCCGCTCGGTCATAATGTCCCCCACGGCGTTGATCTTTTCCCGGGTCTCCCACGCCCTGGCGGCGAGTTCCGGCGCAAGGGCGCGGTTTTTCGTGCCCAGGGCGACGTATACGCCGGGCAGAGAAAGCATGGCCTCAGCCGCCTTCTGGGCGCCGCAGCCCGCCACCATCACGATGCCGTTTGGGCTGACGGAACGGGCGCGGGAGGCCATCTGGCGGGTTTTTTTGTCGCCCGTGGCGGTGACGGTGCAGGAGTTGATGACCGCCACCTCGCACTCCTGCCCAAAGTCGACAATATCCCAGCCCGCCTGAGCGAACAGGGACATCATGGTTTCGGTATCATACTGGTTGACCTTGCACCCGAGGGTGCAGAAAGAAACTCTCACGGGGCCATATCGTCCTTTTCGTACAGTATCATCGCCGCCGCGGCGGGGCCGGCGGTCTCGGTGCGCAAAACGCGGCTTCCCAGGGAGACGGGCACCGCGCCGCCCTTTTGCAGCGCCTGCGCCTCCTCCCGGGAAATGCCCCCTTCGGGGCCCACGATCACCGCCACGTGTTTTGCGTGGGGCGCGGCGAGCAGCGCGTCCTTCAAAGAGCGCTCTTTCTCCTCCTCCCACAAAAGCAGCGTCAGCTCGTGCTGGCCGGAGCGCGCGCACAGCTCGTCAAAGCTGATGGGCGGCTCCACCGTGGGCACGATGCCCCGCCTCGACTGCTTCGCCGCCTCCTTCGCCACCCGGGAATAGCGGCTGTGGCGGCTGTCCTTCCCGCTCCAGGGCTTTGCCACCGCCCGCTCGCAGTCGAAGGGCACAAAGGCGGCAACGCCCAGCTCCACGCCCTTTTGCACCACCGTCTCGAACTTGCCCGCCTTCTGGATGCCCTGATACAGGGTGATGCGGCAGTCCGGCTCGGTGTCCACCTCCATGGAGAGGAGCAGCTCCGCCACCACCGCCTTTTTGTCGACGGACACGATGCGCGCGTGCCATTCGCGGCACGCGCCGTCGCACAGGCGCAGCTCGTCCCCTTCCTTCAGACGCAGCACCTTCGCGATGTGGTCCACGTCCTCGCCAAAGATTCTGGCGTGCTTCCCTTCGATATGCTGCTTCTCGATGAAAAACCGATGCATGCTATTTCCTCGCGCAGGCGATCGCGCACCATTCTCCCATGTATTCTGACTTTATCACGCGATAGCCCGCCTTGTCCATAGCATCCAGCACATCCCTCTCCCGGTCTTTGATGATGCCGGAGGTCAGGATGACGCCGTCCGGCTTCAAAAACGGGTCCAGGCCGGGCAAAAGTCCGATGATGACGTCCGCGATGATGTTCACCATGATGACATCCGCCTTTTTGACGGGCGCCTGCCCTTTCAAAAGGTCCCCTTCCACCGCCCGGACGATGTGGTCGACGCCGTTGAGAGCGATGTTCATTCGCGCCGAGTCCACGGCCACGGGGTCGCGGTCGATGGCCAGCACGTCGGACGCGCCGAGCTTCGCCGCGGCGATGGCCAGAATCGCGGTGCCGCAGCCGATGTCGATGCACACGTCGCCGGGCTTGACCAGCTCGTCCACCATGGAAAGGCACATGCGCGTCGTCTCGTGGGTGCCGGTGCCGAAGGCCATGCCCGGATCGAGCTCGATCACCACGTCGCCCTCAGCGGGGGTGTACTGTTCCCACGTGGGCACGATCACCACGCGCCTTGAGGCGCGCAGGGGCTTGTAGTACTTCTTCCACTCGTTGGCCCAGTCCTCTTCCCTGATGTCCGAAAGGGAGAGGGTGAGCTTTCCGGGGTCGTAGCCGGGGGTTTCCTTCGCAAGGGCCGCCAGTTCCGAAAGCTTTTGGCGCACCAGTGCCACGGTGTCCGCCATGGCGGCGTCCTTCGGGATGTACCCCTTGACCACGGCGTCCTCGCCGAAGGCCTCGTACACCTCGCTGCCGATGTAGTCCCAGTCTGCGGCGGCGTCGTGGTTGAGGAGGTCCTGTTTATCCTCAATGACGGTGCCGGCACAGCCGCATTCGCACAGCAGCTCGCTGACCGCCTCGGTGCCGGCGGTGGTGGTGGCGATCTTGAGTTCGATCCAGTCCATTTATTCCTCCGTGAACGTGTCTTCCAGTTTGTCCTTCACCTTTTCAAAAAAGCTCTTCTTGCCCTTGTGGGTTCCACCGGCCTTTTTCCCGAAGGATTCCTCGAACTGGACGAGCAGTTCCTTCTGTTTTTCGGTAAGTTTTTTCGGCACTTCCACCGTCAGGCGGACGAACATATCCCCCCTGCCGCTCTGGCGCAGCCGCTGGATGCCCTTGCCCGGGATGCGCACCACCTCGCCCGGCTGGGTGCCGGGGGGAACGGCGTATTCCATGTCCCCCTCCAGGGTGGGAATGGTGATGGTGCCGCCCAGCGCCGCCGTGGCGAAGGAGATGGACTGGTCGAGGCTGATGTCGTACCCCTTGCGCTTGAACAGCTTGTGGGGCTTGACGTGCACCACCACGAACAAGTCGCCGTTGGGGCCGCCCCGCCGGCCGGGCTCGCCCTGGCCGGTGAGGGAGATGGTCTGCCCGTCGTCGATGCCTGCGGGGACGGTGACGGTGACGCTGCGGGTCCTGACCACCCTGCCCCTGCCCTTGCACACGCCGCAGGGCTCGTCGATGATGGTGCCCTCGCCCCGGCAGGTGGAGCAGGTGGTCACCTGCCGGACCTGGCCGAAGATCGAGTTTTGCACCGTGCTGATCTGCCCCGTGCCGTTGCAGGTGGGGCAGGTGCGCTTCTTGGTGCCGTCCTTGGCGCCGGTGCCGCGGCAGGCCTCGCAGTTCTCGTTCCGCTGGATGGTGAAGGACTTCTTGCCGCCGAACGCCGCCTCCTCGAAAGTAAGGTGCAGGTCGTAGCGCAGATCCGCCCCGGGCTCGGGGCCGTTGCGCCGGGCGCGGGAGGAAAACCCGCCGCCGAAGAAGGAGTTGAGGATGTCGTCGAACCCGCCAAAACCGCCAAAACCGGAGAATCCGCCAGCCGAATAAGCGCCGCCCCCCGCGCCCGGATCAAAGGCCGCGTGGCCGAACTGGTCGTACTGGGCGCGCTTTTGGCTGTCGAACAGGACCTCGTAGGCTTCGTTCACCTCTTTGAAGCGGGCCTCGGCCTCCTTGTCCCCGGGATTCATGTCCGGGTGGTACTTCTTAGCCAGAACGCGAAACGCCTTTTTTATTTCCTCGGGGGAGGCGTCCCTTGAGACGCCCAGCACCTCGTAATAGTCGCGTTTTGCCATACTCTTTTACTCTCCTCGCGCGCGCCGGGCATGCCATGGCGGAGCCCTGCGGCGCATGCTTTCTGCCGCCGCCGAAGGGACAAACCCGCGCAAGACACGCCCAAGCGAAGGGGGGTCTCCCCTTCGCCTGGCCGCGACTTTGGATTTATCTGAAACGGAATCAGTGAACCTCGTAGTCGGTGTTCACCGACCCGTCGGAATTCTGCCCGTCGCCGGTTCCGCCCGCGTTGGGATCGTAACCGCCACCGGCGTTCGCGCCCGCGTTGGCGCCCGCCTGCTGGTAGATCCTGCCGAAGATCTCGTAGGACACGCTGGTCAGCTTCTCGGTGGCCGCCTTGATAGCCGCGCTGTCCGTGCCGGAAAGGGCGGACTTGACGTTCTCGATCTCGGCGTTGATCTTCGCCTTGTCGTCCTCGGTGAGCTTGTCGCCCAGCTCCTTGACGGTCTTCTCGGTGGTGTAGATGAGCTGGTCCGCGTGGTTGCGGGTTTCCACCTCTTCCCTGCGGCGCCTGTCTTCCTCGGCGAACTGCTCCGCCTCCTTGATGGCGCGCTGGATCTCATCCTCCGTCAAATTGGTGGAGGCGGTGATGGTCACCTGCTGCTGGTTGCCGGTGGCCAGGTCCTTGGCGGAAACGTGCACGATGCCGTTGGCGTCGATGTCAAAGGTAACCTCGATCTGGGGCACGCCCCTGGGCGCGGGCGCGATGCCGGACAGGGTGAAGCGGCCGAGGGTCTTGTTGTCCTTCGCCATTTCGCGCTCGCCCTGCAGCACGTGCACCTCGACGCTGGTCTGGCCGTCCGCGGCGGTGGAGAAGATCTGGCTCTTCTTGGTGGGGATGGTGGTGTTGCGCTCGATGAGCTTGGTGAACACGCCGCCGTAGGTCTCAATGCCCAAAGACAAGGGCGTGACGTCCAGAAGCAGGATGTCCTTCACTTCGCCGCCCAGCACGCCCGCCTGGATCGCCGCGCCGATGGCGACGCACTCGTCCGGGTTGATGCCCTTGAAGGGGTCTTTGCCGGTGATGTTCCTGACCGCCTCCTGCACCGCGGGGATGCGGGTGGAGCCGCCCACCAGGATGACCTTGTCGATGTTCGCGGCGGTGAGGTTGGCGTCCCTGAGGGCGTTTCGCACGCAGACGAGGGTCTTTTCCACCAGGTCCGCGGTCAGCTCATTGAACTTCGCGCGGGTGAGGGTGACGTCCAGGTGCAGCGGGCCGTTCTGGTCCATGGCGATGAAGGGCAGGTTGATGTTGGCGCTCATCATGCCGGAAAGCTCGATCTTCGCCTTTTCGGCGGCTTCCTTCAGGCGCTGGTGGGCGTTGCGGTCCTGCAGAAGGTCGATGCCGTGGGCCTTTTTGAACTCGCCGGCCACGTACTGGATGATGCGGTCGTCAAAGTCGTCGCCGCCCAGGCGGTTGTTGCCGGCGGTGGCCAGCACCTCGAACACGCCGTCCGCGATTTCGAGGATGGAAACGTCGAACGTGCCGCCGCCCAGGTCGTACACCAGGATCTTCTGGGTGCCTTCCTTGTCCAAACCGTAGGCAAGCGCCGCGGCGGTGGGCTCGTTGATGATGCGCAGCACCTCGAGGCCTGCGATGCGGCCGGCGTCCTTGGTGGCCTGGCGCTGGCTGTCCGAGAAATAGGCGGGTACGGTGATGACCGCCTGGGTCACGGTCTCGCCCAGATACGCCTCCGCGTCCGCCTTGAGCTTCTGCAGAATCATGGCGGAAATCTGCTGCGGGGTGTAGCTCTTGCCGTTGATGTTCACGCGGCGGTCGGTGCCCATGTCCCTCTTGATGGAGATGACGGTGCCTTCCGGGTTGGTGATCGCCTGGCGTTTGGCCATCTGGCCCACGAGGCGCTCACCGCTCTTGGTGAAGGCCACCACCGAAGGGGTGGTGCGGGAGCCTTCGGGATTGGTTATGACGACGGGCTCGCCGCCTTCCAGCACGGCGACGCAGGAGTTGGTGGTGCCCAGGTCGATTCCGATGATTTTGCCCATAAGAAACCTCCGTTTTATCGTAAGCTGACTTTTCTGTGCCTTTCTGCTATCGCAAGCGCCGCGGCGGTCACTGGCTGACTTTCACCATGCTGTGCCGCAGCACCCGGTCCTTGTGCATGTAGCCCTTCTGGAACTCCTCCACCACGGTGCCGGGCTCGGCGCCCTCCACTTCGCACTGCATGATGGCGTCGTGGTACGCCGGGTCAAAGGGCTTGCCCACCGCCTCGATGGGCACAAGCCCCAGCTTGGCCAGCGCGTCCGAAAACTGCCGGTACACCAGCCGCAGCCCTTCGGCGAGGGGGGAACTGTCCTCCTTCGCAGCAGACAGGGCGCGCTCCAGGCTGTCGTAGGCGGGAAGCAGCGTCAGCACCGCGTTTCTCACGCCCTCGTCCAGCGAGTCCGCCCGCACGTTGCTGTTCCTGCGGCGGTAATTGTCAAAATCCGCCTGCACCCGCTGGGCGAGGGTCTTCATCTCGTCCCGCTCGGCGGAGAGGGCGTCGATTCTGGCCTTCAACTCGTCGAACTGTTCCTGGGTCAGCACGTAGGTCGGCTGCTCCTGCTGCGGTTCCTGCTGCCCGGTCTGCTGTTCGGCGCCGGAAGTCTGCGGGTTTTCCCGGTCGCGGGCACTGTTGCCATTTTCCGTCTGCACCGCTTCGTTCGTCATGTCATCCTGATTTCTGCTCATTTCAACCTCTGCAAATGATTCGTCGGCCGCAGCCGGGCCGCTTGCCGTTCACTGGTCGTCCGGGGCCAGCATCCCCGTCAGCACCGCCGAAAGGGTCTTGCCCATGTAGTTCAGCACCGTGATGACCTTGGCGTAATCCATGCGGATGGGGCCGATGACGCCAAAGGACCCCACGGGCTTGCCGGAGATCTTGTACGTCGCCGTCACCACGCTGGAGGACTGCATCTCCGGCAGCTCGTTCTCCGAACCGATGGTGACGGTGAACTCCATCTTCGTCGCCTTGGAGAGGATGCGATACAGCTGCTCCTTGGTCTCGAACACCGCCAGCATGGAGCTGGCCTTCTCCAGATCCAGGTATTCGGGGTGCTTCAGCAGGTTGGTGGCGCCGCCGAGGACCACGCCCCGGCTGGCCTCCCGGGCAATGTCGTGGGAGATGGCGTCCGCCACGGCGGAAAAGTACGCCCGCTGCTCGTCCATCTCCTCCCCCGTGCCCAGCTTCAGCGCGTCCACCGCGTCCTGCAGGGGCATGTTCTTCACCCTGGCGGTGATCATGTTGGAAAGCCGTTCCAAGTCGGTGGACGTGCAGTTCGGGGGGATGGGAATGAAAGTGTCCCGCACCAGCCCGGCGTCCGTCACGATGACCGCGAGCGCACGCCCCGTCGTCACCGGCACGAGCTGGATGTGCTTCACGATGACGGCCTTGATCTCCGGGGACATGACCATGGCGGTGTAGTCCGTCAGGTCGGACAGCACCTTGACGGTGCGGTGGACCACTTCCTCGGCCTCGGTCATCCGGGTATCAAAATACGACCGCATGTACGCGATCTCATCCTCGGAAAGCTGGCCGACCTTCATCATCGTGTCCACATAAAACCGGTACGCCTTCTCGGAGGGCACGCGGCCGGCGGAGGTGTGGGGCTGCTCTAAAAAGCCCATTTCCTCCAGGTCGGACATTTCGTTTCGAATCGTAGCGGAGGACAGTCCCAGTTCGCTGCGTTTGGAAATCGTGCGCGATCCAATGGGCGTGGCGGTCATCACATAATCGTCGATAATGGTGCGCAGGATGCGCAGTTTTCGTTCGTCCAGCCTCATTTGTCCTCCTTTCCGCGGGCGTTGGGGTCGTTGTTAGCACTCTCCTTAAGGGAGTGCTAATCGCTATATGTAAAATAGCACTTCCCCCTGTCATTGTCAATACCCGGCAGGGCCGCGGGGCCATATACCGCCTTGTGGCCGCCCAAAGCCGCCACTTTCCGCCTCACATCTCCTCCATCATGCCCACGAGCACAGCGTTCATGAGTTCATAGCCCCGGGGCCTGAGCCGCACGCGCTCCCCGGTGACCTCGACGAGGGGGTTGCGCGCGGTTTTGGGGAACGCCACGGCAAAGCCCATGCCGAAGCGGCGCTCGAACGCCGCCGCGGAAAAGCCCTCTGTGAGCCTCAACCCCATCATGGCGAAGGTGAACATGGCCTCCCTGCCTTTCTCCACGATGGTGCCCGCCAACGGGCGGATGTTCGACCGCACCAGCGCGGCGTAGTCGCGTAAATCCGCCGCGTTCTCCCCCCGGACGACGGTGCCGCCCTGCCAGACGGCGAAGGACGCCCCCAGCCCGGCCGCGAGGAAATCCCCGCCCTGCCAGTACAGCAGGTTGTGCCGGCAGCGCATGCCTTTTCTTGCGAAATTGGAGACTTCGTACCGCTCATAGCCCGCCTGCATAAGGAGCTTTGCGCCTTCGTCCCCCATGTCGGCGGTTTCGTCCCCGTCGGGCAGGGTTTCCCTGCCCTCGGTCACGTCCCGAAAAAGGGGCGTTCCTTCCTCTAATATTAAAGCGTAAAAGCTGATGTGCTCGGGCGCCAGCGAAATCGCTCTTTCCACCGAACGCAGGCAGGAGGACACGCTTTGCCCCGGCAGGCCGTACATCAGATCGAGGTTGATGTTGGAAAACCCCGCGTCCCGCGCCATGCAAAAGGCCTCTTCCGCCTGCTTCGCGGTATGGATCCTGCCGATGCGGGAAAGCTCCCCGTCCTCAAAGCTCTGCACGCCCAAACTCAACCGGTTGACGCCCGCCTTTCGCCACGCAATGAGCTTGTTCCCGTCCACCGTGCCGGGGTTGGCCTCCACGGTGATTTCCGCGCCGGAAAGGCCGAAGCGCCCGCCCACGCGTTCAAGCAGCTTGGGAATGGCGCCTTCCGGCAGCACCGAGGGCGTCCCCCCGCCGACGAACACGGAGCAAAGCCTTTCGCCCTGCCTGGGAAGCAGTGCGATTTCCGCGCAAAGAAGGGACATGTAGTCCTCCATGTCCCCTTTAGTATGCCCGCCAAAGGACAGAAAATCGCAATAGCGGCATTTTCGCGCGCAGAACGGAATGTGGATGTAAAGCCCGAGCATCAGTTGATTCGAAGCACCGACATGAACGCGTCGCTGGGCACCGAAACCGAGCCCACCTGGCGCATGCGCTTCTTGCCTTCCTTCTGTTTCTCCAGCAGCTTTTTCTTGCGGCTGATGTCGCCGCCGTAGCACTTCGCGAGCACGTCCTTTCGCACCGCCTTGACGGTCTCGCGGGCGATGATCTTGCCGCCGATGGCCGCCTGGATGGGGATTTCGAACTGCTGCCGCGGGATGACCTCCTTGAGCTTTTCCGCCACCGCCCTGCCGCGGGGGTACGCGCGGTCCTTGTGCACGATGGTGGAAAGGGCGTCGCAGATCTCGCCGTTGAGCAAAAAGTCCAGCTTGACCATCTCGGAGCGCTTGTAGCCCGAAAGCTCATAGTCAAAGGAGGCGTAGCCGCGGGTTCTGGACTTGAGCTGGTCGAAAAAGTCGAAAATGATCTCGTTCAGCGGCATGGTGTAGTGGATGTTGACGCGGGAGCTGTCCACGTACTCCATGTCGATGAATTCGCCGCGCTTCTCCTGGCACAGCTCCATGATGGCGCCGGTGTAGTCCTTGGGGGACATGATGTTCGCCCTGACCACGGGCTCTTCGATGTAGTCGATGTAGGTCGGGTCGGGCAGGTTGGTGGGATTGTCCAGCTCGATGCAGTTGCCGTCGGTGGTGTGCACGCGGTAAATGACGCTGGGGGCGGTGGTGACGAGGTCGAGGTCGAACTCCCGCTCCAGCCGCTCCTGAACGACCTCCATGTGGAGTAAGCCCAGGAATCCGCACCGGTAGCCGTACCCCAGCGCGCGGGAGGTCTCCGGCTCGAACACCAGCGCCGCGTCGTTCAGCTTGAGTTTTTCCAGCGCGTCCCGCAGATTCTCCAGGTCCGCGCCGTCCGCCGGATAAATGCCGCAGAACACCATGGGCTGCACGGGCTTGTACCCCGGAAGGGGCTCCGCAGCGGGCCTTGCGGCGCTGGTGATGGTGTCGCCCGCCTTGGTGTCGCCCACGGACTTGATGGACGCGGCGATGTAGCCCACGTCGCCTGCGGCGAGCTCGGGAAGCGGCCGCAGCGCGGGGGCGAAGGTGCCCACCTCCGTCACGTCGAACTCCTTGCCGGTGGCCATGAAGCGGATCCTGTCCCCCGCCTTGACCTTTCCGTCAAACACGCGCACGTAGGACAGGGCGCCCTTGTAATTGTCGTAATACGAGTCGAAGATCAGGGCCTTCAGGGGCGCGTCCTCGTCCCCCTTGGGGGCGGGAATGTACTTGATGACGCCCTCCAGCACCGCGTCGATGTTGATGCCGTTCTTGGCGGAGATCAAGGGCGCCATGGAGGCGTCCAGCCCGATGACCTCCTCGATTTCCTGCCGCACCAGTTCCGGCATGGCGCTGGGCAGGTCGATCTTGTTGATGACCGGGAAAATTTCAAGGTCCTGGTCCAGCGCGAGGTACACGTTCGCCAGCGTCTGCGCCTCGATGCCCTGGGTGGCGTCCACCACCAGGATGGCGCCCTCGCAGGCGGCGAGGGACCGGCTCACCTCGTAGGTGAAGTCCACATGCCCGGGGGTGTCGATCAGGTTCAGCTCGTACTGCTCGCCGTCCGCCGCCTTGTACAGCATGCGCACCGCCTGGGCCTTGATGGTGATCCCGCGCTCGCGCTCCAGCTCCATGGTGTCCAGCAGCTGGTTGTCCATGTCCCGCAGGGGAACGGTGTCCGTCCGCTCGATGAGCCGGTCGGCCAGGGTGCTCTTGCCGTGGTCGATGTGGGCGATGATGCAGAAATTCCTGATGTGCTTCTGTCTTTCGGATGGCATCCTTGATCCTCCAGTATTTTGGCCGGCGGCTGCCGGGATTCGTCGTCAAAAAAAGCGCGCCTCGCGCCGCCCCGTGTACCTTTGGGGCTGTTTGTTCGATTATATTCGAAATCCGCCCGCCGCGCAACGGGGCGGTCTTTTTCGCAGCCGCGCTGCCTCGCTGTGGCGGAGGCCTTTCCATCCCGTCTGGGTAACGTTTTGCTTTATTCTGGCTGCAAAAACCTGTGCGGCGGATGCATGACGGGCGAATGCCCCGCCTGGGCAAGGGGCAGAAACGCCGCAGGAGCCCGGCGGTTCAAACGCGTCCACCGGCGGGCGAAGGATTCGGCGCCGGGGCGTCGCGCGGCAAAAGTTTAGCGTGCCGCAAGCAGGGCAAAGCGCCTTGCGTCGTAGAGTTTGACGTGCGCATACACTCGAGTCGCGCGCGCTGAATCAGGTTGCGAAGCGCAACGGTGCGTCGCGCCAGCCGGAGCGCGTTCCACCCTGCGCGCAGCCCGGCGGATGAAGGTTTTTTCTGTCCAGCAGTTTTTGAGGCGCCTTCCAGCCTCAGCCCTTTTGCGGCCTTCATGCCGGCCGCCCCGCGGCGCCTGTTCCTTGCCCTTTCTGCATTTCCGCTTCCGTCAAAAACCCCGCGCCTTGGGGCGCGGGGCTGAAGGGTCAGACCTTGAAGATGTCCTTGAGCTTTCGGATGTCGTCCAGGATGAAGTCCGGGGATTCGGCCTGAATGTCCTCCAGCTTCCCGTAGCCGTAGGAAACGGCGACGGATACGACGCCGGCGGCCTTCGATGCCATGACGTCCGTCTTCATGTCCCCCACCATGGCGGCGTTCTCCGGTTTCACGTTCAGCCGGTTGAGGATGATGTTGATGCACTCGGGGTCGGGCTTCATTTTCTTCATGTCCTCGTCGCAGACGAGGGTGTCAAAACAGTCGAAAACCCCGAGCTTTTTCAGGATGGTCTCGGTGGCGGCGCGGATCTTCGCCGTGGCCACGGCGAGCTTCACCCTGCCCTTGAAGTGCAAAAGCGTCTCCGCGACGCCCGGATACAGCGTGGAAAGCTCGCAGCAGTGGGCGGCGTAGTTTTCCTTGAAGCAGGCGATGGCTCGCTCCAGCAGCTCCGGGTTCTCCGTTCCGAACACGCGCTCCATGGCCTTCCGCGCGCCGCCGCCGATGAGGCCGCCCGCAAACTCCAGGGAAATGTCCTTGTCTCCCGCGTCCTTCGCGGCTTTCTGGAAAGCGCGGGCGATGTCCGGCTGGGTGTGCACCATGCAGCCGTCCAGGTCGAAAATGATGAGTTCGATGTTTTTCACGTATCGTCCCTCCCCTGAAATGTTTTGCAAACCCACGGTGCAATTATAACACAACCTGTCCCGCTGTGGCGCGCCCGGCCGCAAATTTTGCCGCGATTTCGAAGCTTTTCTGAAAACCAAAAAGTGTACCGCAAAGGCGGGGAATATGGTACGATGTCTTTACCAAAACCGGACAAGTTTCCTGAGGACGGGAGAGGGGCATTGAGCGGGAACATCAGAATCGTCAGGGAGCGTTTCGCCATACGGAAGAACATCGGCCTGAACCTTTCGGACCTTCCGGCGCCCGACCGCCAGGCCGTGGTGGACTTTTTCGCGGAGGTGGACCGCCACCTGCTGCTTCCCAAAAAGCAGAAACGGGCGATGCTGGACGACTTTGCGAAGGCCCTGTCCTTCTACGCCCGCGCCGGCGTGCCGGTGGCGGAGGCCCTGCGCCGCATGGACCCCAAAAAGCTCGGCGGGTTTTACGCCCGGCCGCCGGCGGCGTGGTTCCCGCTGGACTCCGCCGCGAAGATCTATCCGCTGTCCATGCAGCGGCACGCCATGTCGGTGTTCCGGCTGTCGGTGTATTTCAAGGAGGACGTGGTGCCGGAGCTTCTGCAGATGGCGCTGACCTTTACCATCAAGCGCTTCCCCAGCTTCGCCACCACCGTGAAGAACGGCGTGTTCTGGCATTATCTGGACGCTTCCAAGCGCCGGTACGACGTGGAGCCCGAGACAGAGCGGCCCTGCGCGCCCATCCCGGTGTGGGGAAGCGGCTCCCAGTCCTTCCGGGTGCTGTACCATCAAAACCGCATGAGCGTGGAGTTCTTCCACATCCTGACGGACGGCGCCGGCGGCTTGCGGTTCATCTCCACCCTTGCCGCGGAGTACCTGCGCCTGCTGGGGCACGACATCCCCTGCTCGGAAAACATCCTGGACATCGGCGAGACCCCCTCCGCCGAGGAGACGGAGAACGGCTTCGAGCTGGCGGAGCCCACGGAAAAGGCCTCCGGATTTGCGGACGGCCCCGCGGTGCAGATGGGCGGCGCCCTTTCGTTTTTGAAGCCCTGCCAGGTCATCCACTTTGAGCTGGACGCCGGCCGCCTGCTCGCCGCCGCGCGGCGCAAAAACGCCTCCGTCACCGCTTTTCTGCTCTCGCTGATCTTCGTCGCCACCCGCCACGCCACGGACGAACAGCGGGGCAGCATCCACATCCAGGTGCCGGTAAACCTGCGCAAATACTACGGCTCCAAAACCGTGCGGAACTTTTCCCTGTACTGCTCCGTCAAGCTGCCCATCCACAAGATCACCGGCCCGGACGCCATCCTGCCGGACATTGCGGACCAGCTCGCCCGCAAAACCGCCCGCCAGCCCATGAACGAGATGATGAACGCCGCCAACGCCCTGGTCCGCAACCTGCAGTTCGTGCCGCTGTTCGTCAAGCGCCCCGTCGCCCGCATCGTCTACGGCTTTCTGGGAGACAAGGTGTTTTCCAACACGCTGTCCAACCTCGGCGTGGTCAGTTTTCCTGCCGAAATGGCCGCCCACGTGGAAAAGCTGGACTTCGTGCTGGGCACCAGCGTCACCAACCGCGCCGCCTGCTCGGCGGTGACGTTTCAGAACAGGACCGTCCTCGCCGTCACCAAGCTCACCGCAGACTCCTCCTTTGAGGAAAAGCTGTTCGAGCTGCTGAGCGCCGAAGGGCTGGAGCCCGAAGTCTATGGGAGTGGCCGCTATGAAGATTAAGCCCGCCTATCCCCCCGTGCAGAAAAGCAGGCTGGCCGCGGAGCGGGCGCGCTACGTGCTGCGCTGGTGTTTCTCGGTGGCGTCCTACGTGTGCGCCATCGTGAACCTGTGCGTGGGCGGGCCGGCCTGGAGCCTGGTGGTGATCTGGTCCCTCTGGTGCGTTTGGTCCATCGCCATTTCGCCCTCGCTGGTGGAGTACAACCGCATCAGCCAGACTTCCAAGTCGCTGATGAACCTCTGCGTCCTGCTGATTCTCATCGACACGGTGTTTTCCTCCGGCTGGGCGCAGTTCGTGGTGCCCATCGTCAGCTTCGGGTCGCTCATCGTCATCGGCGTGCTGTTCCTTTCCGACCTGCCCAAGCAGAAGCACAACATCATGCCCATGGTGTGGCTGATTATCGCCTCCTTCGTGGCGGTCATCAGCTCCCTCATCGGCTGGCCGAAGCTGGACTGGCCGATGATCGTGCTGGGCTCCACGGCCCTGCTCTTGCTGCTGGTGTGCGTGGCAGTGCTGCGGGAGGACCTTCTGAAGGAGCTCAAAAAGCGCTTCCACACAAAATGAAATAAAAGGCGGCTCAAAAAGCCGCCTTTTTTTAGCGGGCCTCCCTTATGCGCCGCCGGGAGGTTGCCGTTTTTCCGAACTTCTGCTTTACTGGTTCTGTCAAAGCTTTTTCACAGCATCGTGCAAGGAGGTATCGCATGAAGTCCTATCGCAAAGAGCTGCATTTCAACCTTCCCACGCGGCGGGGCCTGGTCAACATCACCCGCGACGTGGAGCGCTGCGTCGCCGAGTCCGGCGTGAAGGAGGGGCTGGTGCTGGTCAACGCCATGCACATCACCGCCAGCGTGTTCATCAACGACGACGAGTCCGGCCTGCACCAGGACTTTGAGGTGTGGCTGGAGCGCCTCGCCCCCGAAAAGCCTTACAGCCAGTACCGTCACAACGGCTTTGAGGACAATGCCGACGCCCACCTGAAGCGCAGCGTGATGGGCAGGGAGACCGTCGTCGCCATCACGGACGGAAAGCTGGACTTCGGCCCCTGGGAACAGATCTTTTATTACGAGTTCGACGGCAAGCGGGACAAGCGAGTGCTGGTCAAGATCATCGGCGAATAGAGCCCCGAAAGCCTTTGCCGGAGCCAAAAACGCAAAGCCGCCCCATGCCGGGCGGCTTTTTGCCTGCTGATTTGCGCCCCGAAAGCCGCAAGCCTTCGCCTACGTCTCCTCGGCGGTCAGCAGCTCTGTATGGGAACGGGGACATCCCGTAACGTGCTTTTTAATGGCGTCGAAGCTCTGCGCGCTGATGACATGCTCCATCCTGCAAGCGTCCATCACCGCGGTCTCCCGGTCCACCCCCAGCTGCATCAGCCAGCCGGAGAGCAGGTTGTGCCGCTCGTATATGGTTTCGGCCACCTGCCTGCCCTTTTCGGTCAGGGTGATGTATCCTTCCTGGCCCATGACGATGTAGCCGTTTTCCCGAAGCTTCTTCATGGCGACGCTTACGCTGGGCTTCTTATAATCCAGCGCCTCCGCGATATCCACCGACCGCACCGCAGGGCTCTTGTGGCTCAGCACCAGGATCGTCTCGAGATACATTTCGGCGGATTCCTGCAATTTCACAGCGATTCACCCCCTCCTGTCCGCACTAAATTCGTAGTAGCAGAATATCACAGTTGCCTTCTAAAATCAAACGCATTGCGCCGAACCGACGGCCAGGAACGAAACTTGACAGCGCAGTTAGCATATGCTAACCTGTAAGAGGTTAGGCATCCCTAACTTTCTTTTTCACAATGTGGTCAGTTACTTCTAACCATCCGTTCAGGAGGTCGCATGCTGCCTTTGTCGATGGCCCAAGTGGGGGAGGAAAACCTGATCAAAAGGATCGGCGGCAGCCCCGAGATACGGCAGTTCCTGGAAAACCTCGGCTTTGTCGTCGGCGGATTTGTCACAGTCATCGCGCAAGCAAACGGGAACGTCATCGTCAGCGTCAAGGACAGCCGCGTCGCTGTCAGCGCCGAAATGGCGCGAAAAATCATGGTTTAGCCATCATAAGGGGATTCAAGGCATGAAAACGCTCAATGAGATCAAGTGCGGCAGCACCGTCACCGTGGCAAAAATCGACGGGGCTGGCGCGGTCAAACGGCGCATCATGGACATGGGCATCACCAGGGGCTTGGAGGTGTACGTCCGCAAGGTGGCGCCGCTGGGCGACCCCATCGAAGTGACGGTGCGCGGCTACGAGCTTTCCATCCGCAAGGCGGACGCTGCGATGATCGCCGTCCTGGAAGATGGCGAACGCCCCGGGTTTTCGCAGACCGCCGCCAACTGAAGTTCCTCTTCAGCTTGCCCTGTTGTGAAGAACCTTTATTGGGAGGAACACCGCCAATGCCCATTAAAATAGCCCTTGCCGGCAACCCCAACAGCGGCAAGACCACGCTTTTCAACGCGCTGACCGGTTCCAACCAGTTCGTCGGGAACTGGCCGGGCGTCACGGTGGAAAAGAAGGAAGGCAGGCTCAAGAACCACAAGGACGTGACCATCGTCGACCTGCCCGGCATCTATTCCCTTTCGCCCTACACGCTGGAAGAGGTGGTGGCGAGGAACTTCCTCACCGCCGAGCGCCCGGATGCGATTTTGAACATCGTGGACGGCACCAACCTGGAGCGCAACCTGTACCTCACCACCCAGCTGGTGGAGCTCGGCATCCCCATGGTGGTGGCCGTCAACATGATGGACGTGGTGGAACGCAACGGAGACAAAATTTACATCGACCAGCTGTACAAAGAGCTCGGCTGCCCGGTGGTGGAGATTTCCGCCCTCAAGGGCAGGGGCATTGCGGAAGCGGCGGACAAGGCGGTGGAAGCGGCAAAAAGGGCCGTTCCCGCCAAACACCAGCACAGCTTTTGCGGCTGCGTGGAGCACGCCCTTGCCCACATCGAGGAAGCCATAGGGGATTTCATTCCCCAGAGCCAGCAGCGGTGGTTCGCCATCAAGCTGTTCGAGCGGGATGAAAAAGTCCTCGCCCAGCTCAACCTGCCCGAAGAGCTCCTCTCGCACATCGAGCAGGACATTCAGAGCTGCGAGGCCGAGATGGACGACGACGCCGAGAGCATCATCACCAACGAGCGGTATCTCTACATCGCCTCCATTATCAGGGGGTGCTGCCAGAAGAAGAACAGGGGCGGCCTGACGGTTTCGGACAAAATTGACCGCATCGTCACCAACCGCGTCCTCGCCCTTCCCATCTTCGCGCTGGTGATGGTGCTGGTGTACTACATTGCCGTTTCCACCGTGGGCGGATGGGCCACCGACTGGGCCAACGACGGGCTGTTCGGCGACGGCTGGCACCTTCTTGGCAGCGGCGCGGCGGAGTACGAGCAGGCTGCCGGCGCGTATGCCCGCGCTTCCGCCACCGTCGAAGCCTTTGAAGCCGCCGCCAAGGAAGCGGGCGCGGAAAGCGCTGCCGGCCTTGTCGCCACCGCCGTTCTTTTTGACGACGAGGGCAATGTCGAAGAGGAGTTCCCCGTCACCTTCGCAGACTACGAAGCCGCTTTGGCGGTTGAAGAACCCGACCCGGCGGAATTCGGCACCTGGGTGCCGGGCATCCCCGTGCTAATAGGCAGAGCGCTTGAGGCCGCCAACGTGTCCCCCTGGCTGCACGCTCTGGTCGTGGACGGCATCGTCGGCGGCGTGGGCGCGGTGCTGGGCTTCGTGCCCCAGATGCTCATTCTGTTCCTGTTCCTTGCCTTCCTGGAGGGCTGCGGCTACATGGCGCGCATCGCCTTCATCATGGACCGGATTTTCAGAAAATTCGGGCTTTCCGGCAAGTCCTTCATCCCCATCCTCATCGGCACGGGCTGCGGCGTGCCCGGCGTGATGGCGTCCCGCACCATCGAAAACGACCGCGACCGCAGGATGACCATCATGACCACCACCTTCATCCCCTGCGGCGCCAAGCTCCCCATCATCGCGCTGATTGCCGGCGCGCTGTTCGGCGGCGCCTGGTGGGTGGCGCCCAGCGCGTACTTCGTGGGCATGGCGGCGATTGTGACCTCCGGCATCATCCTGAAAAAGACGAAGCTGTTTTCCGGCGATCCCGCGCCGTTCGTGATGGAGCTTCCCGCCTACCACTGGCCCACCGCAAAGAACGTGCTTCGCAGCACGTGGGAGCGCGGCTGGTCTTTCATCAGGAAAGCTGGCACCATCATCCTGCTTTCCACCATTGTGGTGTGGTTCGCGTCCAACTTCGGCATCGTCGACGCAAAGCTCGCCATGGTGGAGGACCTGAGCCAGGGCTTCCTCGCAGGCCTCGGCGGCGCGCTCGCCCCCGCGTTCGCGCCGCTGGGCTGGGGCGACTGGAGGGCCGCCGTCGCCGCCGTCACCGGCCTTGTGGCAAAGGAAAACGTCGTCGGCACCTTCGGCATCCTGTACAGCTTCGCCGAGGTGGCGGAATCCGGCGTGGAGATCTGGGGCCAGCTCGCCGCAAGCTTCACGGCGCTTTCCGCCTATTCCTTCCTGGTGTTCAACCTGCTGTGCGCGCCCTGCTTTGCCGCCATCGGCGCCATCCGCAGGGAGATGAACAGCGCCAGGTGGACCTGGTTCGCCATCGGCTATCAGACGCTGTTCGCCTACGCGGTATCGCTCTGCATTTACCAGCTGGGCATGCTGGTGCAGACCGGCGCCTTCGACGTCGGCACCGCCGCGGCTTTCGCCGTGCTTGCCGCCTTCCTGTACCTGCTGCTTCGGCCGGCAAGGGAAGGCCAAAGCGCCGCGCCTTCCAAAAAACTGCGGGCGAAGGCACAGTCCTGAACCGTCTGACTTGTAAAGGAGGTCAGCATCATGCTCGAATTCCTCCGCGGGAATCTCGCGAACATCCTCATCGTCGCCGGCCTTGCGGCGGTGGTGGCGCTCATCGTCGCCGGCATGGTCAAAAAGAAGAAAAGCGGCAGGTCCATCGGCTGCGGGTGCGGCTGCGAAGGCTGCCCCAGCGCCTCGATGTGCCATAAACAAGATTAAGCCAGTGCAAAAAGAGCGCGGAACACGTTCCGCGCCCTTTTCCTTTCCGCGCACTCGCAACATTCGTTCCCGCAAATGGGCATTTCGCCGCGGCGGCCTTTCCGAATGCCGCATCACCGGGACTCTTCCGCGCCGGCGCGCGCGTTTGGCGGGGCTTTTCGTCAAACCCGCTTCATGAGCGGGTCGCCGTACTCGTCCACGACGTCGTCCACAAAGCCAAGGCTCATCCAGAACCTTTTCGCCCGCTCGTCGGAGCAGTTGATGGAATAGTACGCCGCGTCGTCCGCCTTGGTGTATTCCATCAGCGCTTCAAAGCAGCGGTGGCCCATGCCGTTGCCCCGGAACTCCGGGAACACCCAGAAGTCCAGGACGAGGCATTTATGGTCCTCGCTCTTGTAGATGATGTACTGGGCGCAGCCGACGCGTTTCTCCCCGTCCTTGAAATACACCATGTGCACCCTGTCCGGATCCCCGTCCAGAAAGCTTTCGATGGTCTTGCGGTACGCGTCGCTCTGGAAGTACGCCCTGTCCTCCTCAGAAAAGGTCGGGTCGAAAACGTCCCGGTTCAGGTACTCCCAGTGCAGCGCCCAGAAGGTTTCCACGTCTTTTTTGGGTATTTCCTCGATGCGGATCATGCCCTCTCCTCATGTTGCAGTCTTCTTACTGGAACCCGTACTTTGCAAGGATGTCCCCCACCAGCGCCACGAAGTCCTCCTCCGCGCCCCAGGAGAACTTGAAGATCGGCCCCTGCCCGCCGCCGGAGCCGATGGCGTCCACGAACACCCGCTCTCCTTCTCCGCTGACCACCACGGTGAGGCTGGCCCGGTTGCCCGCGCGCCAGTAGTACTTCTCAAACACCATCACGTAAATACCCATACTGCCTGCCGCGCGGTAGATGCTGTCCACCAGTTCGCAGCTGATGCCGCTGTTCAGGATTTCCTGCGTCAAAAGCTCGGCGATGTGGTCCGCGTTGCCGAGGCCTGTCATGGAAAGCGATGCCATGGATTCCCTCCTTGCCGTGTTTGGGTTGCTGTGAGGATTATACTGCATGCAGGCCGGAAAAAACAGCGTTTTCAACCAATTGGATACGCAAAAAACAGGGCGATCGGGTCGATCGCCCTGTTTTTGAAGTCAGGTTCAGCCGATTTCGGACAGATACTTGGTGTATTCCTCCACCAGCTTGCCCGCGCTGCGGGTGCCGATCAGGCTGACGCCCAAATGGTCCAGCATGAACAAGGCCGCGGCCAGGGTAAAGGTTCTCGGAACGCCGGAAACCTTGATCTTCGTATCGCCGGACAGGTTGGCGCGCATGATCTCCACCTGCTGCATGGTGGGGAACGCCTGCGTTCCGGTGGCGGTCTTCACGTAGGTGACGCCTTCCTCGCAGGCGATCTTGGTCATGGCGGCGATCTCCTCATCCGTCAGGAACCCGACTTCGAGGATGAGCTTCGTGTCGCAGTTTGCCGGCTTGCAGATCTCCACGAATTTCCTCGTCTCTTCTCTGACGAGGGCATAATTCTTGTCCTTCAGCGCCCCGATGTTGATGACCATGTCGCAGGCCGAGCAGCCGAGCTTGACCATCTCCTCCAGTTCCAGGTACTTGACCTTGGAAATGCAGGCGCCATAGGGGAAGCCGATGACGGCGCTGTAACCCACGCCGGTGCCTTCCAGCTCCTTCTTGGCGAGTTCGATCCAGGCGGAATTGACGTTGACGGAATTCACCTGGTATTTGGCTGCGGTCTTGCAGGCGGCGATGACGTCCGCTGCCTGGGCGTTCGGCGCGAGCCAGGCGAGGTCGAAGTGCTTCGCAAATTCCTGGGGGGTTCTCATGTTGCTTGCCTCCTGTTGCTTTGATTCCATGCTGAAAAATGCGCTATACGATTTTGGAGAGGAACTCCTCCAGCGCCTTTTCGTCCATCTTCTTGGGATTGCTGGTCATGCTCGTTCCCAGGCTTCCCTTGGCCAGAGCGGGGATTTCCTCCCTGGGGATGTTGAGGAACCTGTAATCCGCGGGTATTCCGATGGCGCGGTTGAGCTCGAACAGGAAGTCGATGCAGGCTTTGGTTCCCTCTCCGGGGGAGGAGAACCGTTTCCCCGTCAGCGCCTCGCCCACGAGATCCAGCTTCTCCCCGGCAACATCCGCATTCAGCGCGACGACATGGGGCAGCGCGATGCCGCAGGCCAACCCGTGGGGCAGGTGGTAGTTGATGCCCATGACCATGCCCACGCCGTGGGCCGCCCCCAGGCCGGAATTGGCGAAAGCCATTCCGCCGATGAGCGCCGCCGCGGACATGCCCTCGCGGGCTTCCATGTCCGTGCCGTCCTCATAGGCGCGCTGCAGGTACTTCCCGGCGAGGGCGATTCCCTTGATGGCGAGGGCGTCGCTGATGGGCGTGGCGCGCCAGGTGATGAAGGCTTCGATCAGATGGGTCATCGCATCGATGCCGGAGCTGGCGGTCACCTTTTTCGGGCAGCTCACGGTAAGCTCGGGATCGACCACGGAAATCGTGGGCACCATTTTGTCGCTGCGCATCGAGCGCTTGAAGTTCGCCGTCCTGGAGCCGATGACGGCATTCTTGGTCACTTCGCTGCCCGTTCCGGCGGTGGTGGGAATTGCGACGAAGGGAACGGGGTCAACGGTAACCTTTTTGCCCTTGCCCACCACTTCGAGGTAATCCAGCGCGGACCCGCCGTTGGTCAAGAGGGCGGATACGGCCTTGCCCACGTCGATATTGCTGCCTCCGCCAAGGGAGAGAACGGCGTCGCAGCCCTTCTTTGCAGCGAGGGCGGTCACTTCATCCACGAGCTCCACCGTGGGTTCGCCATGCACGTCGGAGAAGATGTCGCACGCTGCGCCGATGGACGCGCACTGGCTGACGACGCTCTGCATCGCCGGGGTATCGACAAACACGGGGTCCACGAGCACGAGGAAGTGTTTGCCCAGACCGGCGATGTGCTGCGCGAGCTCTGATACCGCGCCGCGCTTAAAGACGATTTTATTAGCAGTATAGAACGAAAACTCCACGAAAACTCATCTCCATTTGAATGGTTCCGGCGGGGCAATCGCCTTCGGGATTGCACCGCCGGCTGCTGTTTGCTCACGTGGTTCCGTTTTTCCCGGCCGGCCGAAACGCCCGGAAGGGACAGTGCCAATCTGCGGCTGCTTACACCCGCTCGTTCTGGAACTTGTTCAGGCCGGGGAAGAAGTCGGTCGTGGTCGCCTCATAGAAGCGGTTGTACAGGTCGAACAGTTCGGCGTAAATCTCGACGTTCTTCGGGATCGGCTCATAGCGCTTATCCACCTGTACCATGTTGGCCGCGGCTTCCTTGAGGTCCTTGTAGACGCCGTGTCCCACAGCTGCGCACATCGCCGCGCCCAGAGAGGTCGCCTCGGGGCACTTGATGGTCTCCATCTGCTTGTTGAACACGTCGGCCATGATCTGGATCCAGAAGTCCGACTTCGCGCCGCCGCCGGTGACGCGAATCAGGTTGACGTTCTGCTCGATGGTCTCCTCGATGCCGATGATCATGCTCTTGATCTCCAGCGCAACGCCCTCCATAACCGCGCGGATCATGTCGCTCTTTCCGTGGGCGAAGGTCAGGCCGGTAAAGGTGCCGCGGCAGTCATAGTTGAAGCGCGGGCAGTCGGCGCCCGCCATCCAGGCGGTGTACAGAAGGCCCTTGGACCCGACGGGAGACCTGGACGCAAGCTCGGTCATCGCGTCGAACACCGAGGTGCCCATCAGCTTGGCGTTCGCGCTTTCCAGCTGGCAGAAATGGTCCTTGAACCATTCGACGGAGCTGGCAGCAGAGCTGGAGTTTGCCTCAATCTGCCAGGCGCCCGGGACGCAATGGCCGAGGATCTGGATTCTGCCGCCCTTGTGGCGGACCGGACGGCTGCAGTAGGCGTGCGCAACGCCGGCGGTGCCCACGCAGAGGGACATCATGCCGTCCTGCACGACGCCAAGGCCGGTGCACGCGCAGCGCTGGTCGCCCGCGCCGGCGTAAACGGGCGTGCCCTCCTTGAGGCCGGTCTTCTCCGCCACGTCCTTGGGGATGCGGCCGCAGAAGGTGCCGGTGTCCACGCGCTTGGGGTACAGCGAGAGGTCCAGGTCGTACATTTTCGCCCAGTCGGGGTTGAACTCGAACTTCGTGGCGTCCGCGATCTTGGAATAGGCAATGCCCGGTTTGTCGTCGTAGTAGTTCTCGCCGGTAAACGCCTTGCACAGCATCGCGTGCATGCCGACGATCTTGTCGGTCTTTTCCCACAGATCAGGATGATGCTTCCTGAACCACAGCACCTTCGAAAGCGTGGGCAGCGCGCCCAGCGGGAAGCCGGTCATCTCGTAGTCGATCTTTTCGTCGATGCCGGCCTTCTCCCAGCATTCCCGGATGTAGGGGAACATTTCGGCGCCGCGCGTGTCACACCAGAGGAGAATGTGATAGAGGAAGTTGCCGTCCTTGTCCACGGGAACAAAGGAGGTGCAGATGTGCGTGAAGCTTACGCCGATGATGTCCTCCGGATTGACGCCGGCGTTCGCAATGGCCCCCTTGACCGAAAGGAAGGACTTTTCGATGACGTCCGCAGGATCCTGGGCATACCAGCCGGGGCGCGGATAAGTGGTGGGCGTGTTGAAATAGCACTGCCCTATTTCGTTGCCCTTCAGGTCATAGATGACCGACTTCGTCCCCGTTGTGCCAAAGTCTACGCCTAATACATACTGATTCGCCATGTGATTTCCCCCTTTTGCTTGTTTAGGATAATCCTTCGAAACCCCGAAGGGATAACAAGCCCCATGGTCGGCATGTCTGGCGGCAACGCCGTCCGTTCACGCCAATGGCAAAGCAATGCAACAGCAGACCCTCACAAACCCTTGTGAGCGCAATGTCTATCTATGTAATTGCTATCTGGATACTAGGGTTCAGAAATCCCAGGAAAAGCGTCTCTACAGCACAATACAGTCTTCTAGGATGGCAAGTTTATTTTAACAATGGGATGCCGATAAATCCAACAAGCAAGCATTGTAATGTCACAGATTTTCATTGTATTGTTTCATAATTCTCAATATTGTTGTTAATTTATCAACTTGTATCCCCTCAACCCGGCAAAGCAGATGCCCGTCCGGACCGGACGGGCATTCATGCTCAGATGATTTTCGCAGTGTTGACGAAATGAACCAGTGCCTCCATGAACTCCTTGCTCAGGGCTGAGAGCTTTCTGCCCTTTTTTGTGATCGCGCAGATGCTCCACAGCAGGTCGGTCCGGAAGGGGACGACGACCAGCCCGTCCTCCTCGGTGATGTCGGGCAGTATGCCGTAAAAGCTCGGGCAAAGGCCGTCCGTGCCCCGCACATAGGGCCTGGGGTCCTGAAGCTCGATGCCGGAAACGGTCATGTTGGGCTCAAAGCCCGCCTTTCTGCAGGCGCGAAGATACGGATAATACGTCGCAGAGCCGAAGGCAAGCAGCGGCCTGTTCTTCAGATCCTCCACATAGATCGCACTTCGGCCCGCCAGCTCGTTGGACTTGTCCATCAGCACGGCACCGGAAACCTGATAAAACGGCATGATGTCAAACAGATCGCTGGGATAGGGCGCCAGAGCCAGGCAAATGTCCGCCGCCTCCTCCATGAGCAACCGTTCGTTGGTTTTGGGGGTGTGCTCCTGCATGATGAACTCGATGTCCGGGTGATTGGATTTGAAATCAAGAAAGGGCTTGGATGTCAGAATGGCCAATATGCCCAGTTCCATGGTGACGAAGAGGCGGTGGTTCTCTTTTCTGATTTTTTCCAGGCTGTTTTGCATTGCGCTGTATTCGGTGAGGATGGTTTCCACGTGCTTTTGCACCACTTCGCCATACTTCGTCAGCTCAAGGCCGTTTCTGGTCCGCTTGAACAGTTCAACGCCCAGCTCCTTCTCCAGGCGCTGAAGCAGATTGCTCACGCCCTGCTGAGACATGAACAGGCTTTCCGCAGCGCGCGACACGTTCTTGCATTCGCAGAGCAAGGAGAATACTTTCATGTCGGAAGTATCCATGGGGTTCTCTCCCTTCCTGCCGGCAATATGGCAGCGATCGCAGAGACAGTACAATCTCCTATATTCTATCAGCGCCAGCGGGCTTTTCAAACAAAGCACAGCCGTTGCGACTTTGCAATCAGCACACGCGAAAAGCATTCACAGCCGATGCAGCTTGGAGCAAGGCTTGCGCTCCCGCGGCGGCGGCCGCCATCTCCCAGTCTACTATGTGTTGCCGCATGAATAGAATAATAGCGCAGGACAGCGGCATATGGGCTTTTCCCACCCTGCCCGGCCGCGGCGACGGCGCGCGCATTCATCGGCACCTTACCCTGATATGCCCGGCGCAGCGCTGCCGCCCGATATGCCGACGTCGCATGCCGGAGCGGGTCTCGACCGCACAGCCCAGCGGTTGAACGCGGAAACCTTCGCGGCTATGCCGATGTCTGTCATGCAGGCGTTCAGCTCTCGCCGCCCCGCAGCGGCTTGCGCGCGTCCTGCGCATACTGCGGCGCAAAGCGCCTCGCTTCCGCGGCCGCAGCATCCAGGTTTGCACCCTTTCCCCTTTTACAGGTGGTGATTGCATGAGTGACACAGTGCTGGTTTCCATATTGTCCCTGATCGGCACCGCCATCGGTTCGCTGGTGGGCATCATGACCAGCAACAAGCTGATCGTGTACCGCCTGGAGCAGCTTGAAAAGATGGTGGAAAAGCACAACGCGGTCATCGAGCGCGTGGCCCTGCTGGAACGGGACACCAAGACGGCCTTTCAGATGATCCATGAGCTCAAGGAGGAATGCGAGCGATGAACGAATTCTTTACCTGGTCCTCCCTCGGAACCTACGCCGGTGCGGTGCTGCTCACGACGCTGGTCACCCAGCTCATCAAGGGCATTGGCTTTATCGCCAGGATCCCCACAAGGATCGTGGCCTACGTCATCGCCCTGATCGTGCTGCTGGCTGCCAACGCCGCCAGCGGGACGCTGGACTGGCCGACGGCAGGGCTGTGCGCCGTCAACGCGGTGGTGGTGGCGCTGGCCGCCAACGGCACCCACGACGCGGCCGCCGCCGCCTTCAAAAAGCAGGACGGTTCCTGACCCGTCGCCCGGGCGGAAGATCCTTCCGCCTTTTCCTTTTGCCAAAAAAGAACTCCGCCGGGTATTGACCGGTACCCGGCGGAGCATATCCGATCTCCCCCTTCTCATAAGGAGATTGGCAACTGTCAAGCGGCAGGCCTGCCGCCCGGGCAAACGCCCGTGTGTCCGTCCCCGAACGGCAGGCTTACGCCTTGCCGTCGCAGCCGAGGACGTTCTTGATCTTGTGCGCCACCATCTTCTTGATGGCTTCCCTGGCGGGCTTGAGGTAGCCCCTGGGGTCGAAGACGGAGGGGTTCTCCGCGAAGAACTTGCGGATGGTCCCCGTCATCGCCAGGCGCAGGTCGGAGTCGATGTTGATCTTGCACACGGCCATGCTGGCGGCCTTGCGCAGCATGTCCTCCGGCACGCCGATGGCGTCCGGCATGTTTCCGCCGTACTGGTTGATCATGTCCACGTACTCGGGGATGACGGAGCTGGCGCCGTGCAGCACGATGGGGAACCCCGGCAGGCGGTTGGAGATGTCCTCCAGAATGTCAAAGCGCAGCTGGGGCTTCGTGCCGGGCTTGAACTTGTACGCGCCGTGGCTGGTGCCGATGGCGATGGCCAGGGAGTCCACGCCGGTGCGCTGCACGAAGTCCTGCACCTGGGCGGGGTCGGTATAGCTTCCCTCACCCGCGGCGACCTTGACATCGTCCTCGATGCCCTCCAGCCTGCCGAGCTCGCCTTCCACCACCACGCCGTGGTCATGGGCGTATTCCACGACCTTGCGGGTCAGGGCGACGTTCTCCTCATACGGCAGGTGGGAACCGTCGATCATGACGGAAGTGAAGCCGCCGTCGATGCAGCTCTTGCACAGTTCGAAGGAATCGCCGTGGTCGAGGTGCAGGCAGATGGGAAGCCCGGTCTCGATAACCGCCGCCTCCACCAGCTTCATCAGATAGGTGTGGTTCGCGTACTTGCGCGCGCCGGCGGACACCTGCAGGATCAAGGGAGCGTTCAGCTCCTTGGCGGCCTCGGTAATGCCCTGGATGATCTCCATATTGTTGACGTTGAAGGCACCGATCGCGTAGCCGCCCTCGTAGGCCTTTTTGAACATTTCCTTGCTAGTGACGAGTGGCATCCTGTTCACCTCTTTGCGTTTTTTGATGGGAACATACTTTGAATACACATGGATATACAACCTTGGCTCTATTATACATCATAGCCAATTCAATGCCAACACATATTTGCGCTGCAAAAGCCGCTTCCTTTGATATTTTGGCTGTTACATTCCTGCCAATCTGCTGCAAAACCCCCTTGACATCTCAATTATATGAATTATAATGGATGAGTACATGCAAAAAGAACGGGTTCAGCCCCCGATTTTGCGCCGTTTGAGCAGAATACGTGAAATTTTCAAAGCCTTTTCCTGCAAAAACGGCATATTCTTTGGCACAGGAGCGTTTGCGATGCGTTTATCCGAAAAATGTCTGGGGATCGCCCCCTCCCTCACGCTGGAAATCGACGCCAAGGCGAAGGCCATGAAGGCCGCAGGCGAAGACGTGATCGGCTTTGGCGCAGGCGAACCGGATTTTGACACGCCGGAGTACATCAAGCAGGCCGCCATCGAGGCGCTGAAAGCCGGCAAGACCAAGTATACCCCCGCTTCTGGCACCGTGGCGCTGAAAAAGGCCGTGGCGGATAAGCTGCTGAGGGACAACGGCCTTGTCTACGACCCCTCCCAGATCGTCATCAGCAACGGCGCCAAGCACGCCCTGTTCAACGCGCTGGCGGCGATTCTGAACCCCGGGGACGAGGTGATCATCCCTTCTCCCTGCTGGGTGTCCTATCCGGAACTGGTGCGCATCAACGGCGGCGTGCCGGTGTTCGTCCCCGCGAAGGAGGAGGACGGCTTCATCCCCAAGGCAGAGGATCTTGCAAAGGCCGTCACCGGCCGCACCAAGGCCATCATCCTCAACAGCCCCAACAACCCCTGCGGGTACGTGTTGCCTGAGGAAGTGCTGAGGGACATCGCAAAGCTCGCGGTGGAAAAAGACCTTTTCGTCATCTCGGACGAGATTTACGAAAAACTGGTGTACGACGGCACGCGGCATGTCTCCATCGCCTCCTTCGGGCAGGAGATCCAGGAGCGCACCATCCTCGTCAACGGCATGTCCAAGGCGTATTCTATGACGGGCTGGCGCATCGGATACACGGCCTCCGCCCCGGCTTTGGCGAAGGCCATGGGAAACCTTCAGAGCCACGTGACGTCCAATCCCAACTCCATCGCCCAGCACGCCTCCGTGGCGGCGCTCACCGGCCCGCAGGATGAACTCTTCGCCATGGTGCAGGAGTTCGACGGGCGCAGAAAGCGCATGGTGGAGCGCATCAACGCCATCGACGGCCTGTCCTGCCGGACGCCCAAGGGCGCGTTCTACGTTCTGATGAACATCTCCTCCGCCTTCGGCAAATCCTGCGGCGGCAGAAAGATGAACGGTTCGCTGGACTTTTGCGCCGCGCTGCTGGAGGCCGAAAAGGTCGCCATGGTGCCGGGCGTCGCCTTCGAGGCGGAGGGCTACTGCCGCCTGTCCTACGCCACCAGCCGGGAAAACATCGAAAAGGGCATCGACCGCCTGGCAAACTTCATGTCAAAACTCAAATAATACCGGGTCGAACAAGATACGGCTTTCGTCCCGCCTTCGGGCGGGACCAGCGTTTACCCGGATTGTATACAAGTATACAGCATATTTTCGGGAGGTCAGAATGGAAAGAAAAGCGGAACGCATCAACGGGCATGACACGTCCTATTTCCACAAGACGCTGGAGTTCTCCCCCAAGACCAACCTGCTGGAGGAGAACGCCTACAAGTACCAGCTGCAGGACGTTCCCGAGCCCAACCTTTACCGCCACATTTACTCCTACGATTCCGTGCCCAAGGTCGCCTTCAACTTCCGCCACGTGCCCATGCACATGCCGGAGGAGATCTGGATCACCGATACCACCTTCCGGGACGGCCAGCAGTCCCGCTCCCCCTTCACGGTGGAGCAGATTGTGGAGCTGTTCAAGCTCATGTCCCGTCTGGGCGGCAAAAAGGGTATCATCCGCCAGAGCGAATTTTTTGTTTATACGGAAAACGACCGCAAAGCGGTGGAAAAGTGCATGGAACTGGGGCTGGAGTTCCCGCAGGTGACCACCTGGATCCGCGCCAACGAGAAGGACTTTGACCTGGTCAAGTCCATGGGCGTCAGGGAGACGGGCATCCTGGTCTCCTGCTCGGACTACCACATTTTCAATAAAATGCACCTGACCCGCGCCCAGGCGATGGACAAATACCTCAGCGTCGTCAAGATGGCGCTGGAGCGCGGCATCGTGCCCCGCTGCCACTTCGAGGACATCACCCGGGCGGACTTCTACGGCTTCGTGGTGCCCTTCGCCAACGAGCTGATGAAGCTGGCGGAGGAGTCGAAAATCCCCGTCAAAATCCGCGCCTGCGACACCATGGGGTTTGGCGTGTCCTACCCCGGCGTGGCGCTGCCCAGGTCGGTTCCGGGCATCATCTACGGCCTGCGGCACTACAGCCGCGTCCCCAGCGAATGGCTGGAGTGGCACGGCCACAACGACTTCTACAAGGTGGTCACCAACGCCGCCACAGCGTGGCTGTACGGCTGCTCCGCCGTCAACTGCTCCATGCTGGGCATCGGCGAGCGCACCGGCAACTGCCCCACCGAGGCGATGGTCATCGAATACTGCTCGCTGCGCGGCACGGACGACGGCATGGACCTCACCGCCATCACCGACATCGCCGACTATTTTGAGCGCGAATGCGGGTACGACATTCCGCCCCGCACGCCCTTTGTGGGCAGGGCGTTCAACGCCACCCGCGCCGGCATCCATGCCGACGGCATGCTGAAGGACGAGGAGATCTACAACATCTTCGACACCGCCAAGATCCTCAAGCGCCCCGCGAAGGTCATGATCGACTCCCACTCCGGCCTTGCGGGCATCGCCCACTGGATCAACAGCTACTTCAAGTTGCCCGATAACTGCAAGATCGACAAGAGGCACGAAACCGTGGCGAAGATCAAGGAGCAGGTGGACGCGGAGTACGCCGCCGGCCGCAACACCGTCATGGGCGACGCCGAGCTGGAGGCCATCTTCCGCGCGGTGGACCCCAAGCTGTTCCGCGCCTGCCAGTACCATCTGAACGGCTGCTGAAGAATTTGCCGGGAAGTACCTCTTCCCGGCAAAAAAATACGTTGACATTGACGTTGCGTCATCCTTTATGCTTCTTTTTGAGGTGAGAACATGGAATACACCGTGCGGCAGCTGGCGAAGCTCGCGGGCGTCAGCCCGCGGACGCTGCGGTATTACGACGAGATCGGCCTCCTCAAGCCCCTTCGGGTGGAGCGAAACGGCTACCGGATCTATGGCGATGAGCAGGTGGACGATCTGCAGCAGATCCGCTTTTTCACCGAGCTGGGGTTCCCCCTGAAGGAGGTGCTTCGCCTGATGAAATCGCCGGATTACGACAAAGAGCGCGCGCTTGCCAGCCATCTTCTCGCCCTCAACGAAGAAAAGGCGCGCATCGAGCGGCTGATTCAAAACGTGCAGAAGACCCTCGACGCGCAGAAAGGAGGACGCGAAATGACGGACAGGGAAAAGTTCGAAGGCTTCAAACGGGAGCTGGTTCAAAGGAACGAAGCGCGCTTCGGCAAAGAAGCCCGGCAGAAGTACGGCGACGAGGTGGTGGACGCCTCCAACGAGAAGGTGCTCGCCATGGACGAGGCCGCCTATCAAGGCGCGCAGGAGCTGGAGGCGGAGCTTTACCGCCTGCTGGCGCAGGCCGCCGAGGAGGGCGACCCGAAAAGCCCATTGGCGCAGAGGGTCTGCGAGCTGCACAGGCAGTGGCTGTGCCTCTACTGGCCGGAGGGCGCCTATTCCAAGGAAGCACACCGCACGCTGGGGGAAATGTACGTCGAGGATCCGCGTTTTCGAGAGTATTACGACAAAATCCACCCCAACGCCGCGAAGCTGCTGCACGACGCGCTGATGATCTACTGCGAATGAAAACACGCGAACACCGCCCCCGTTTCCGGGGGCGGCGCTTCTTTTGTTCAATCGCCGTAATACACGTGCAGCTCGATGCTGTCCACCACGCCGCCATTCAGGTAGTAGTACAGCAGCGCGGTCTTGTAACCCAGCGCGGCGGGCTGCGCATCCCTCCAGGCGTAAAGCAGGTATTCCCCGTCCTCCTCGGACACCTTCATCGCGCCCACGAAGACGCCCTCGGGCAGCGCGACGCCGGGCAGCACGTCCTCGGCGGTGTAGATGGCGGTCTCGTGCCCGCTGTCGTAGAAGGCGGCGCGGACCTCCATCTCCAGCGCGCCGGGCTCAATGCCACGCACGGTGTCCACGCCGGTGTCCTCGAATTCCCACAGCATGTCCGTCAGCCTTGCGGGCAGCTCCAGCGTCTGGCGGGATGGGCTGTCGCTCTCCCCCTCCTGAACGCCCTCGATGGCGCCGCCTTCGGGCAGCACCGCCACCACCGCGTTGACGCCGGCGCCTTCGATGGCGATGAGCAGCTCGCCGGAGTCGTCATCCGCCGGCCACCAGGAAATGCCCATGGCGCCGGTGGCCTCAATGTAGTCGCCCACGGTTTTGAGCCGCGCCGTCACCGACTCCACGTCCTCAAAGACGAACACGCCGTCCTTCTGCTCAAGAGCGGGGTTGTCCGCCGGCGTGGTCGGGGTTTCGCCCTCCTGGGGCTGGGGCGTCGGCGTGGGTGTTTCGGCAATCGGCGTTTCCGAAGGCGCGGGCGGCTGTTCCTTTGCGCAGCCAATCAGCAGGGTCGCGAGGGCAATCATCAAAAAAAGCAAAGCGAAGGGTCGTTTCATCAGCAGGGTCTCCTTGGATTGGTCAATGTTTCAAAGGGTTATGCCTGCGGCATCGGCCCGGCCGGCGTCCTCGGCCGGGCCGGATGCCGCCATATGCCGCTTCGTGTCCGGTGTTACGGGTCATAAACTTCCAGGGAATCAATCCATCCCTCGATGGTACTCCAATAGTCCTCCAGATAATCTTAGGGCGTGCTGGTATGGAACCGGAAATCCCATCCGTCCGTATGGATAAGAATGTCGATGCAGTTGCGCGTGTCCTCGTTGTCTCCCGCAACGTACTCCGCGCCGAAAGCGGGATAACTGGGCATTGGGAAGTTCGATCTCGGTCAGGAGCATTTCCTCCTCGAACACGCCGGCGTACATCGCCATGGTTTCCAGTTCCTCGCCGAACCCGCTGGGAAGCAGGCGTTCCGCGGTGATGTAGACCATGGCGTCATAATACATCTCTTCAAAGTACGATCCGTCATCGTAGAGCGCGCATTCATAATTGTCAATATAGCCCTCGCTCATATCTACGATCAGCACGGGGCCATCGATGTAATACTGATCGTCGTCACCGTCGTCGGGCGAGTCGAACTCTGAATCGCCATCGTCGTCGGACCATTTGGTATTGTCAGGCGCGGGTGTGGCTTCTGCCGCGGGCGTATTGACCGAAGGCGAGTTTGCGGGCGAACAGCCCAAAAGCAGGGTTGCGCAGAGTATCGCAGCGATCAGCAGCAGGAACGCTTTTCTCATGGCGCTTCTCCTTTATTGCTGCGTTTGCACCAGTTGGAAACCGCCCAAAGCAAGCGGTTTTTCATTGGATGCAGGTTCGCTGTGCAGGGGAAACCCAACAAGCCGCCCGGCAGGAAACGTGCAGATACGCGGACGCCGTTTTATTTGCTTTTTCAGGAAAAAGCGCCGTTCCCGCAACTGACGAAGGCCGCAAAGACACCGAATGCAAATTATCGCCATTACATTGGTCAATTGCTCCGGCTGCTTTGATTTTCCTTGAAACCTCATTTGGGTTTATTTATTATAGCATTATTCATGCCCGTTTGAAAGAAAGGTTTCTGTTCATTTTGCATAACCAAATGCCCCGCCAATAACGCGGGGCATGTTTGATTTAAGAGCTGATACGGGCAGACGCTCCCAAGCGGTTAGTCCAGTTCATAAACCACAAGGCCGAGCAAACCCTTTCCGGTGTGCACCGCCAGCGTTGGGTTCAGCTGGATGACATGGCTTTCCGCCACCTCTGCGAATGCGCGCACCTGCTCCGCCACCTGCTTTGCGCCTTCGGCATTGTCGCAATGCAGCGCCGTCAGGTGCACGCGCCGGCCCTCGAAATTCTGCTTAACCTTCTCCAGCATGACGGCCACGGCGCGCTTGAAGCCCTTCGCCTTCGCCACCGGGCCCAGCGTGCCGTCCTCCCGCAGGGCGATCACCGGCTTGATCTGCAGAAGGCTTCCCAGCGTGCCCTCCAGCGCCCCGATGCGCCCACCCTTTCTCAGGTACTCCAGTGTCTGCACCACGAACAGCGCCGTCGTGCCGCTTCGGACCTCCTCCGCCCTTCTGATGACCTCCTCCATGCTTTTGCCGGCCTTCGCCGCCTTCGCCGCCTCGACGGCCATGCCGCCCTGGGCCATGGACGCCGCCCGGGAGTCCAGCACCGTCACCCGCATGCGCCCGTAGTCCTGCGCCCACAGCCGCGCGGCGTTGTACGTGCCCGATATGCCCGAGGAAATGGAGAGAAACAGCGCCTCCTCGTGCCCCTCCTCCGCCAGTTCGTCCAGCGCGTCCAGAAAATCCTGCTGATTGGGCAGCGAGGTGGTGGGGATCTCGTCCTCCATCATGCGGAAGACCTCCGCGCTGGAAACCTCGTACCTGTCCCGGAAGTCCCTGCCCTTCCACAAAACGCGCAGGGGCACGATGCGGATGTCCCAGGCCTTTGCCAGTTCCTCCGGCAAATCGCACCCGGTATCTGTTATAATGGCAATGGTGTTTTTCATGTTGACGCTCCTGTCAAATTATGCGAAACTAGTATGTAGTTCCGTTCTCTATTCTTCGTAGTAATTAATACTACGTCTCTCTTATGATACCACAGCGCCCTGTTTGATGCAACATGCGCGGCAGAATGGGAGGTTCAAAATGGATGCCGCATCGCTGATCGCCGCCGAAGTGGAGGCTATCGCCAGCTCGCCCCTTTTGAGTCTGGAACAGCTCCCCGACGTGGAACTTTACATGGAACAGCTGACTTCCTATCTGGAGGAACGCCTGGGGGAAACCCTGCGCACAGAGGGCGACGGGAAAATCGTCACCAAGCCGATGGTCAACAACTACGTCAAGGACGGCCTGCTCCCCAGGCCCAAAAACCGCAAATACGGCAAGGAACACCTGATCCCGCTGATGTTCATATGCTTCCTCAAGCAGTCGCTTTCCTTTCAGGAGATCAAGACCGCCCTTTCCCTCTCCCCCGGCGAGGAGAAGCAGCGGGAAGCCTATGGGCACTTCATCCGGCTGGTGAACGACTACCGCGCCACCTACGCGCGGTTGCAGGCCGACCGCCTGCAGCGCATCCGCGCCGCCGTGGGCGAGGACGCAGGCGACGAAGAGGTCGCCCTCCTGTACGTCACCCTCACCAGCCTGGAAGCCGCAGCGGACAGGCTGCTCTGCACAAGAATTTTGAAACGTTTGCAGGAAAATGCCGCCGAAAGGACGAATATCCCCTGAAGGGCGCTGATTGCGCCCGCAGCAACATTCGGTCTTGGAGGCGGCTATGGACAAGTATGGTTCCCTTCTCGAAGCACTGCGAAAGTACAGCCCCATCGTGTTCCTTGGAGGCGCCGGGGTGTCCACCGAAAGCGGCATTCCGGATTTTCGCAGCGAGTCCGGCATCTATCAAACCGTCAAGGAATACGGTTACCCGCCGGAAACCATCCTTTCCGCCCCGTTCTTCTACGACGAGACGGAAACCTTCTACAACTACTACAAAAAGTACCTCATCCACGAACACGCCCAGCCCAACCGGGCGCACCGGGCCCTTGCCCGCCTGGAAAAAGCCGGAAAGCTCTCCGGCGTCGTCACCCAGAACATCGACAATCTGCACCAGGCGGCAGGTAGCGTGAAGGTGCTGGAACTGCACGGCTCGGTCTACCGCAATTACTGCACCAAGTGCGAAAAATTCTTCCCGCTGCGCTACATCGTCGAGCACGAGGGCGTGCCCCGGTGCGACGCCTGCGGCGGCATCATCAAGCCGGACGTGGTGCTCTACGGCGAAAGCCTGGACGAGGTGGTGCTGCGGGGTTCCGTCGCCCGCATTGCCGGGGCGGAGATGCTCATCGTGGGCGGGACCTCGCTGGCGGTGTACCCCGCGGCAGGCCTGATCCACTATTTTTCCGGAAAGGCCATGGCCATCATCAACAAGAGTTCCACCCCCGCGGACGCGCAGGCGGACATTGTCATCCACGACAGCATCGGCAAAGTCCTGGGCGACGCGGTGGACGCGCTGCTCGGCCCCGAACCGCAGGAGTAAAAAAGAACCGCCCCTTTCAAAGGGGCGGTTTTGCTTTGCGCCTGCTCTTTGCCGCAGGGAAGGCAGGGAAACAGGCGCGCGGACGTGCCGCGCGCCTGTTTTGCTTTGGTCTTACGTGCTTTGCCGGCGATTAGTCCACCAGGGTGACGGTGGTCACGGTCAGGGGCAGCTCGGCAGCGGAAGCAGCGTCGGTGTCCTTCAGCAGCTTGATGGAGCCGTCCACCAGCTTGGCGTAGATGGCGTCGTAGTCAGCCTTGCTGAAGGTCTTGAAGCGGGAGGTCTCCATGGGCAGGCCCACGCCGTCGTTGGAAGCGTCCTTGACGATGGACTGGCCGCCGGGGAACTCGCCCTTGTAGAAGGCTTCGAGTGTCTGGTACACGGAGGCGCCAAGGCCCTTCATCGCGGAGGTGATGATGGTTTCGGACTCGCCGGACTGGTCGACGTCCACGCCGATGGCCTTGCCGTTGTTGGCCTCAGCAGCGGCGAACACGGAGTTGCCGACGGAGCCGCCGCAGGCGAAGATGACCTCGGTGCCGCTGTTGTACCAGGAAGCGGCGAGGGACTGGGCTTCGGGGGTGGCTTCGAAGCCGCCGGTGTAGTGGTACTTCACCTCGATGCCGGTGATGCCCATTTCCTTCGCGGCGTACTCAGCGCCCTGCACGAAGCCGTAGCCGAAGCGCACGACCGCGGGCACCGCCATGCCGCCCATGAAGCCGAGCTTGGTGTAGCCGTCCTTCACGGCAGCGTAGCCGGCGAGGAAACCGGACTGCTCTTCCGCGTAGGTGATGCCGACGACGTTCTTCTCGGTGCGGTAGTTGGGGCCGGTCTCATAGTCGCCGTCGTTGGGGTTGCCGTCCACCAGGATGAAGCACACATCCGGATAGAGGTCCTGGGCGATGTAGACGGGAACCTCGAAGAGGTAGCCCGGGGTGGCGATGACCTTCGCGCCGCCTTCCACCGCCAGCTGGATCGCAGCGAGGTAAGCGTCGTTGGACTGCTCGGTGGGCTTGTAGTACTTGCTGGTGATGCCATGCTCATCAGCGTACTTCTTCAGACCTTCCCACGTGCCCTGGTTGAAGGACTTGTCGTCGATGGTGCCGAGGTCGGTGATCATCGCGAGCTCATAGGTCCCGCTTTCCGCCTGGCCGCCTTCGGGGGTGGTGGTGACTTCGCCTTCATTCCCGTTTTCAGGGGTAGAGGGGGTCTGCTGGCAGCCGGCAAACAGCACGGCGCACATCATGACCGCGAGAAGGATGGCAAGGTACTTTTTCATCTTCAGTTTTCCTCCTAACATTTTTAGGGGCCGTTGATTGTCTCCCAGATAGGGACCGGCTATAGTATACATCATTTTGGAAGGACTTGCAAAGCCGCAAATGGGTTCAAATCACAGGTTTTGCGTAAAAACTGCATCTTTCGTCGCCAATTTCCAGGGAAAATCCGGTTTGACGCAGGATTTGCTTCCTTGGTGCAATTCCTGCATGTGCAAAACGGCCGCAAAAAGGCAAACACATATTTGCAAAAGCCTTTCGCGGCGGGCGGGATTCGTCGTATAATACCGTTATGGAAGAATTACGGGGAACGATCGGCGCAGTCGTCTTCAGAAACGACGAAAACGGATGGACGGTGCTGGAACTGGCGGTGGAAAGCGGCGACAGAAGCGCCCTCGTCACCGCCGTGGGCGTCACGCCCGCCGCCGCGCCGGGGATGGACGTCACCCTCACAGGGGAATGGGCGGACCACAGGGACTACGGCAGGCAGTTCAAATTCTCCTTCATCCGCATGAACCGCCCGGAGGGCGAGGACGCCATGGAGCGGTACCTCGCCAGCGGGCTGATCCGCGGCGTGCGGGAGGCCACGGCGCGCAACATCGTGCGCGCCTTCGGCAGCGACGCCCTGCGCGTCATCGAGACCGAGCCCGAGCGCCTGGCCGACATCAAGGGCATTTCCCTGAACCGCGCCATGGAGATCCACGAGTCCTACCTCCAGCAGGCCGCCATGCGGGACGTGGTCATAGGCCTTTCGGAATACGGCATCACCGCAGGCCAGGCCGTGAAGCTCTACCGGCAGTACGGGGACAGGACGCTCACTGTGGTCACCACGGACCCCTATGCCCTGGTGGACGACGTGGAGGGCATCGGCTTTCTGACCGCAGACCGCATCGCCCGCCAGGTGGGCATCGCCTTCGACTCCCCGTTCCGCATCGCCGCGGGGATCAAACACGCCCTGTCCCGCGCCGCGTCCGAAGGGGGGCACACCTGCCTGCCCGCTGAGCGGCTGGTCGCCTTCGCGGCGGACATGCTGGGCTGCGAAGCGGACGACGTGGAGAATCAGCTATATGATCTCATCCTGAACGGCAAACTATGCGCCCGCAGGGTTTCGGGGCAGGACATGGTCTTTCTGCCCGCCTTCTGGACCTTTGAGAGCGAAATCGCAAGGCTGCTTTTAGACCTTGCGGACCGGTCCGGCAGGGGCATGCCCATCGACGCGCCGCGAGAGCTGGAAGCGCTGGAGCGCGCCACCGGCAAGGTGCTGGACGATGCCCAGCGCCAGGCGGTGCTCGCCGCCGTGGACTGCGGGGTGATGGTGGTCACCGGCGGCCCGGGCACCGGCAAAACCACCATCATGCAGTTCGTGCTGGCGCTGATGGACAAGATGGGCTTTCGCGTGGAGCTCTGCGCCCCCACGGGGCGGGCGGCGAAGCGCCTTTCCGAGGCGGCGGGCAGGGAAGCCCGCACCATCCACCGCCTGCTGGAGTACAACGGGGACTTCTTTTTCCGAAACGCCGAGGAGCCTTTGGAGGCGGACGTGTTCATCGTGGACGAAGCCTCGATGATCGACGCGATGCTGATGTACCGCCTGCTGGTCGCCCTGCCCGCGGGCGCGCGGCTGCTGCTCGTGGGGGACGCGGACCAGCTGCCCTCCGTGGGCGCGGGCAACGTGCTGCGGGACATCATCAGCAGCGGCAAATTCCCGGTGTTCCGGCTGAACCGCATCTTCCGCCAGAGCGGCAGAAGCCGCATCGCCGAAAACGCCGCCCGCATCAACGCGGGGCTGCTGCCGCTGTTGGACTTCACCGAGGATTTCGCCTTTGAGGCGCGCACCGTGCAGGAGGACGTGCAGCGGCGGGTCATCGAGATCTGCAGAAACGGCAAGCTGGGGGACGTGTGGACGGAGTTGCAGGTGCTCTCCCCCACCAAAAAGGGGCCTTTGGGGGTGCACACCCTCAACCGCCTGCTGCAGGAGGCCATGAACCCCAAAGAGCGGGGCAAGGCCGAGATGACCTGCGGCGAGACGGTGTTCCGCGTGGGGGACAAGGTCATGCAGGTCAAGAACAACTACAAAATGGAGTGGACCCGCCCCACACTGTCCGGCGATCCCGACGGTTGCGGCGTGTTCAACGGGGACATCGGCACCATTATGGCGATTCACCAGCGGGACAGGCTGGTGGAGGTGCTGTTCGACGACGAGCGCACCGCCTTTTATTCCTTCGGCGAGATGGGCGAACTGGAACTGGCGTACTGCATCTCCATCCATAAGTCCCAGGGCAGCGAGTTCCCGGTGGTGCTGCTGCCCCTTTGCGGCGGGCCGCCCCAGCTGATGACGAGAAACCTCCTCTACACCGCCATCACCCGGGCACGAAGCCGCGCGGTCATCATCGGCAGGCCCTCCACCCTATCCTTCATGGTGGAAAACGATCACGAGCAGACGAGATACAGCGCCCTGAAGGGCCTGCTGGAGGAGTATTCGCCCTCTTCGCAGTAGAGAGCGGCAGGCTGGAAACGCAAAAAGACTTTTGCCGCGAAGGCGGATTTTCGCTTTGGCACAAAGCAAAACAGGCGTGGGGCCTCCCCGCCTGTTTTTGCCTAGCATGGCGCGTTCTGGTGTTTTGAGGATTTCAGCAGTAGCGTTCGCTTTCAAAACTTCGTTCAGACTGCATACCATCGGCGCCTCATGCCCGTGCTGCCCGCCGCCCAAAGCCAAAAAGAAAAGGAAGCGGAAATACTGCCTGCTTCCTTTCGTGAAACGTTGCTTACACCAGCTCGAGGACGCACATCTCGGCGCCGTCGCCGCGGCGGGGGCCCATTTTGACGATGCGGGTATAGCCGCCGTTGCGGTTCTCGTACCTGGGGCCGTATTCGTTGAAGAGCTTCTCCACCACGGGATGGTTGATCTTGCGGGTGCGGAGATGGTAGTCGCCCTTGCTTTCGCCCTTCTTCTTGGGCTCCTTGATGTCGTACAGGTACGCCATGATCTGACGGCGGGCGTGCAGCTTGCTGGGGAGGTCGTTGCGGGTGGTGATGGTGGCTTCGTTGCCGTTCTTGTCCTTCACCGTCTTCTTGACTTCCACGGAATTCTTGTATTCCTTCGCAGCCAGCGTGATGAGCTTTTCAGCAATGGAGCGCACTTCCTTCGCGCGGGCCTCGGTGGTGACGATCCTGCCGTTCCAGATGAAGGCAGTCGTCATGCTGCGAAGGGCGGCTTTGCGCTGGTCGCTCGGCTTGTTGAGCTTGCGGTTTTGCATTTTGCGCTTTCCTCCTTGGGGCGGGTTATTCGTCGTTGCGGCGCAGACTCAGGCCCAGCGCCGCCAGCTTCTGAGCGACTTCCTCCAGGGATTTCCTGCCCAAGTTCCGGACCTTCATCATGTCTTCCTCGCTCTTCTGGACGAGCTCTTCGACAGTGTTGATGTTCGCGCGCTTGAGGCAGTTGAAGGAACGGACGGAAAGATCCAGCTCCTCGATGGACATCTCGAGGATCTTTTCCTTCTTGTCCTCTTCCTTCTCGACGAGAATCTCCATGTTGGAGACGTTGTCGGTCAGGTTGATGAACAGGGAAAGGTGCTCGGACAGGATCTTCGCCGCAAAGCTGCAGGCCTCGTCGGGCTTGATGCTGCCGTCCGTCCAGATATGGAGAGTCAGCTTGTCGTAGTCCGTAACCTGGCCTACGCGGGTGTTCTCCACGGTGAAGTTCACCTTGGTGATGGGGGTGAAGATGGAGTCGATGGCGATGGTGCCAATGGGCAAACCCGGCTTCTTGTTCTTTTCGGCCAGCACGTAGCCCTTGCCCTTTTCCAGGGTCAGCGTCATGCTCAGCCTGCCATCCTCGTTCAGGGTGGCGATGTGCAGGTCCGGGTTTACGATTTCGACGTCTGCGTCGGTGGAAATATTCGCTGCGGTGACTTCGCAGGGTCCGGTGGCGTCGATGGTCAATGTTTTTGGAACGTCGGTGAACAGCCGCGCCCTGAGCTGCTTGAGGTTGAGAATGATCTCGGTGACGTCCTCCTTGATGCCCGGAATGGTGGAAAACTCGTGCTGCACGCCATCGATCTTGATGGACGTCACAGCCACGCCGGGCAGCGAGGACAGCAGAACCCGCCGAAGCGAGTTGCCCAGAGTGGTGCCAAAACCGCGCTCCAAAGGCTCAACGACGAACACGCCATACTTGTCCTCGTTCTTGACGCATTCGATCTTGGGCTTTTCCATTTCTAACATGCGTGATACCCTCCTGTTTTTCGTCGTGTTGAGGGCCGCGGTCTAACCAATCCGGTTACCTGGAGTACAACTCGACAATGAAATGCTCCTCGATGTTGAGGTCGATGTCCTCGCGCTCGGGCAGAGCAACGACTTTGCCGGTCAGGTTCGCGGCGTCCAGCTCCAACCACTTGGGAACGGGGCGTCCAAGGCCGTTCTCGCGCAGGTCCTTCAGGCGTTCGATATCCCTGCTGCGCTCCTTGACGGTGATCACGTCGCCCACCTGCACCTGGTAAGAGGGGATGTCCACCTTCTTGCCGTTGACGCGGATGTGGCCGTGGGTGACGAACTGACGGGCCTGCGGCCGCGAATCGCCGAATCCCAGACGGTACACGACGTTGTCCAGGCGCTGCTCCAGCATGCGGAGCATGTTCTCGCCGGTGATGCCCTTTTCACGGGCGGCCTTTTCATAGTATTTCCTGAACTGGGATTCCAATACACCGTATGCACGGCGGGTTTTCTGCTTTTCACGAAGCTGCGTGCCGTACTCGGAAATCTTGCGGCGGCCTGCGCCGTGCTGTCCGGGCGCGGTGGGACGGCGGTCGATGGCGCACTTGGCGCTGTAGCAGCGGTCGCCCTTCAGAAACAGCTTCTGACCTTCCCGGCGGCACTGGCGGCACACGGAATCGGTATATCTTGCCATAAGTTTAGTACCTCCTCATCAGACTCTTCTGCGCTTGGGCGGGCGGCAGCCGTTGTGGGGAATCGGGGTGACGTCCTTGATCATGTTGACCTCGAGTCCCGCGGCCTGCAGGGCGCGAATCGCGGCTTCGCGGCCGGAGCCGGGGCCCTTCACGTACACTTCAACGGTCTTGAGTCCGTGTTCCATGGCGGCCTTGGCCGCAGCTTCCGCCGCCATCTGGGCGGCAAAGGGCGTGCTCTTCCTGGAACCGCGGAAGCCGAGTCCGCCGGCAGAAGCCCAGGAAATGGCGTTGCCCTGGGTATCGGTGATGGTTACCATCGTGTTGTTGAAGGAAGAACGGATGTGGGCTGCACCACGTTCGATGTTCTTCTTTTCGCGACGCCTGCGCACCGCTTTCTTGGTCTTGGGGGCTGCTTTAGCCATGTGGTGTTCCCTCCTTTACTTCTTCTTGCCGACCTGGCGCTTCGGGCCCTTGCGGGTGCGGGCGTTGGTCTTGGTACGCTGACCGCGCACGGGCAGGCCGCGGCGATGGCGGACGCCGCGATAGCAGCCGATCTCGATCAGGCGCTTGATGTTCAGCGACACTTCGCGGCGAAGGTCGCCCTCGACCTTCAGATGATGGTCGATGTATTCTCTGAGCTTGTGTTCGTCGGTTTCGGACAGGTCGCGCACGCGCGTATCGGGGTCCACGCCGGTGGCGGCGAGGATTTCCTTCGCGGTCTTGCGGCCGATGCCGTAAATATACGTAAGGCCGATTTCGATTCGCTTGTCGCGGGGCAGGTCTACACCGGAAATACGAGCCATGTGGTTTTGTGCACCTCCTGGTAAGGTTTCGGTTCTTGCCGAAGTGCGTTCGGCTGTGGTTTATGGGAACTTGCGCGGTAGATTAAAGTCAGCCGCACCGCGCCAGGAATATTAAGGGGCATTCCAAAAGCAAGGGACGAACCCCGCTGCACCACAGAAGAAAGTTAGCCCTGCTTCTGCTTGTGCTTGGGGTTCTCGCAGATGACCATAACGCGGCCCTTGCGCTTGATGATCTTGCACTTTTCACAGATCGGTTTGACGGAAGGCCTGACTTTCATGGTTGTTTCCTCCTGAGTTTGACTGTGGGTTTCCCATGGCTTTTGCCCTCGGATCCTGCGGCCCTTCGGGCAGGGAAGCGGTTTAGTTCTTGGCGCGCCATACGATGCGCCCCCGGTTGAGATCATAGGGCGAAAGCTCTATGGTCACCCGGTCTCCGGGCAGGATGCGGATGAAGTTCATGCGCAGCTTGCCTGAAATGTGGGCAAGGATCTTGTGACCGTTCTGAAGCTCGACTTCGAAAACGGCGTTGGGGTACGCTTCGGTCACTCTGCCTTCAACTTCGATAACGTCTTGCTTGGACAAGCTGTATCCTCCTTGATCGATTCGTCGTCGCTTTGCTCTATCGTTTCCAGAGCTTTTCTCACGTCGCTGTTTTTCAAACGGCCTTCGGCATAGAGCCTTGCGACGTGTTCAAAAACCAGCGGCTTCAGGCGAAGATGCATCAGCTTTTTACGCTTGGGCTTTTCCACCTTCCGCAGCCTGCCGTCCGCGATCAGCACGCGGTCGCCGTCGGCGCATTCGAGTATGATGAAAAGCCTTCCTTTGTCCCGCCCGGCCTTGCTGACGGCTACTCTGCCCACCAGTTGCGAAAACTCTTTCATGCCCGTATCCTCACATCGCGGTCAGAATCAGGGGCTCGCCGTCCGTGACGGCGATGGAGTTCTCGTAATGGGCGGAATAAGCTCCGTCGGCGGTGACGACGGTCCATCCGTCCTCCAGGGTTTTCACCCTGTGCGTTCCCGCGTTGATCATCGGCTCCACAGCGAGGGTCATCCCCTTCTGGAAGCGCAGCCCGCGGCCGGGCACGCCGTAGTTCGGCACGTCCGGCGGCTCGTGGAGGTTCCGGCCAACGCCGTGGCCGATCAGCTCCCGCACCACGGAAAAACCGTGCGACTCGGCATAGCTCTGGATGGCCGCGCCCAGGTCCCCCAGGCGGTAGCCCACCTTCGCGAAGCGAATGCCTTCGAAGAAGCACTGCCTGGTCACCTCGATCAGGCGCTGCGCGTCCGCGGAGATCCTCCCCACCGGATAGGTGCGGGCGGCGTCGCCGTGGAAGCCCCTATAGATGACGCCCACGTCGATGCTGACGATGTCGCCCTCTTTGAGCACCCGGTCTCCGGGAATCCCGTGAACCACCTGCTCGTTGACGGAAACGCACGCCGATCCGGGAAACCCGCCGTAACCTTTGAAGGACGGCACGGCGCCGGCGGCGCGGATGTAATCCTCGACAATCCTGTCGATCGCAAGAGTTGTGACTCCAGGGCGCACTGCCGCTTTGGCCGCTTCCAGCGCGCCCCGGGTGATAGCCCCCGCCTGACGCATGATTGCGATTTCCTGCGGAGATTTCAGAGTCATTACAGCTGCTCCAGTATCGCGCTGATCTGTTCAGTCACCACATCGATGTCCAGCTCGCCGTCCACGGTCTTCAGAAGGCCCTTTTCGGCGTAGTAGTCGATGAGCGGCTTGGTTTGCGCGGTGTAGACATTGAGACGGTTTTCGATGGTTTCCAGCCGGTCGTCGGCGCGCTGGTAGAGCTCGCCGCCGCACTTCTCGCAAACCGCTTCGTTTTTCAGCCTGCTGATGTGGAAGGTCGCGCCGCAGTTCCGGCAGACCCTGCGGCCGGTGATGCGCCTGATCAGAAGGTCCTTGGGGGCGGTCATGTCGATCACGACGTCGATCTTCGCGAACGCGTCCAGCGCCTCCGCCTGGGCGACGGTCCTGGGGAAGCCGTCCAGCAGGCACCCTTTGACGCAGTCCGGCTGGGCCAGCCGGTCCTTCACGATGTCGATGATCACGGAATCGGGGACGAGCTCGCCCTTGTCGATGTAGGACTTGGCGAGTTTTCCCAGCTCGGTGCCGTTCTTGATGTTGGCCCGAAGGATGTCGCCCGTGGAGATGTGCGCAAGGCCAAATTTCTGGCAGATGCGTTCAGCCTGGGTGCCTTTGCCCACGCCGGGCGGGCCCAGAAACACGATCTTCATCGCAAACCCCTCCTTATTTCAGGAATCCCTTGTAATTGCGCATGGTCAGCTCGGCCTCGATGGTCTTGCTGGTTTCCAGCGCGACGGACACAAGGATCATCAGGCTGGTGGCGCCAAAGGCGCTGATGCCGCCCATCAGGCCGGAGAACACCGTCGGCACGGCGGCGACGACCGCGAGGAACACGGCGGAGAACATCGTCAGCCTGTGCGAGATGCGCTTCAGGTAGTCCGAAGTGGGCCTGCCGGGGCGGATGCCGGGAATAAAGCCGCCGTTTTGCTGCATGTTCTTGCTGATTTCAATCGGGTTGAAGGAAATCGTGGTATAGAAATACGCAAAACCGACGATGAGCAGTGCGTACACGATCATGTAAATGACCGTGCCTGCGCCCAGCCACTGCTGATACCAGGCGTAGAATCCGGAATTCGGCCAGAACTGGGCGATCATTCCGGGGAACTGAATGAGGGTGGCGGCGAAAATCAGGGGCATGACGCCGTTCTGATTTACGCGCATGGGGATGTGGGTGGAGTTGCCGCCGTACATCTTCCGGCCCACCACGCGCTTGGCGTACTGCACCGGCACGCGGCGCTCGCCGAGGTCCACGAGGGTCAGCGCGAGGATGACGAGGAAGATAAGGGCGATCACCACCGGCACCAGCCAGAAGGTGGTCGCGCCGGCAAACACCAGGGAGAAGTAGCTGACGATGACGGGCAGCACCCTGGACGCGATGCCCGCGAAGATCAGGAAGGAGATGCCGTTCCCGATGCCCTTCTCGGTGATGCGGTCGCCGATCCAGATGCACAGCGCGGAACCCGCGGTGGCCACCAGGACGATGGTGACGTAGCTCAGCCAGGTGGGGACGGTCTCGCTGGGGAGCACGGCGCCGGAACCCATCGTGAGGATGAGGCCGATGGCCATGACGCCCGCCAGCACGACGCCGAAAATACGCGTAATATTTTCGATTTTATCCTTGCCGTCCGGTTCCTTGGCCATGCGCTCCAGGGCGGGGATCGCCACGGTCAGCAGGTTGATGATGATGCTCGCCGTGATGTACGGCTGGATGCCCATGGCGAACAGGGTGAAGTTGCCCAGGGCACCGCCGTTCATCAGGTTGATGAAACCGAGAATGCTGAAATTCTCGACCTGCTGGTTGATGAACGAGGGGTTCACGCCGGGGATGGGAATGTAGCATCCGAGGCGGAACACCGCGAGCATCAGCAGGGTGTAGACGATTTTCTTGCGGATGTCTTCCGTCTTCCAGGCGGTCTTGAGGGTCTCGAACATCAGCCGATCACCTCGGCGGTACCGCCGACGGCTTCGATCGCGGCCTTGGCGGACGCGCTGAACTTGGCGGCCTTGACGGTCAGCGCCTTGGTCAGCTCGCCGCGGCCCAGCACCTTCAGGCCGTCCTTCTCAATCTTGCTGATGATGCCCAGCTCTTTCAGAAGCTCGGCGGTGACCACGGAGCCGTTTTCCAGGGCTTCCAGGTCGGAGATGTTGATGACGGTGTAAACCTTTGCAAAGATGTTGGTGAAGCCGCGCTTGGGAAGACGACGGGTCAGGGGCATCTGGCCGCCTTCGAAACCCGGGCGGACGCCGCCGCCGCTTCTGGCCCACTGGCCCTTGTGGCCACGGGTAGAGGTCTTGCCCATGCCGGAGCCGGTGCCGCGGCCAACGCGCTTTTTGAGCTGCTTTGCGCCCGGTGCGGGGGTGAGTTCATGAAGTTTCATTGCTGTTGCGCCTCCCCGTTACACTTCTTCGACTTTGACGAGGTGCTTTACTTTGAAAATCATGCCCCTGATGGCAGGGTTGTCTTCGTGGATGACCTCGCTGCGAATCTTCCTCAGGCCGAGAGCCTGCACAGTGGCCTTCTGGTCCTTGAGGGCGCCAATGGTGCTCTTGACGAGCGTGATTTTAAGCTTTGCCATTGTGCGTGCCTCCTTAGTCCAGAATCTCGGCGACGGTCTTGCCGCGCACCTTTGCGATCTGCTCGGCGGTGCGGAGCTGTGCCAGACCGTTCAGCGTCGCCTTGACGCAGTTGATGGGGTTGTTGGAGCCGTAAGCCTTGGTGCGGATGTCCTTGATGCCGGCCATCTCCACCACCGCGCGGACGGGGCCGCCGGCGATGATGCCGGTACCTTCCTCGGCCTTGAGCAGGCGAACCGTGCTGCACCCGAACTTGCCGGTGATGTCGTGGGGAATGGTGGTTCCCACGATGGAGACATCGATCATGTGGCGGATCGCGTCTTCCTTGCCCTTGCGGATGGCCTCGGGAATTTCGGCGGCCTTGCCCATGCCGACGCCGACCCTGCCCTTGCCGTCGCCCACGACCATGAGCGCGGCAAAGCGGAAGTTGCGACCGCCCTTGACGGTCTTGGCCACGCGGTTGACGGCAACGAGCTTTTCCATGAGCTCGGGCGTGGCGTTATCCATACGCTGCTGCATATCGTGTATCCTCCTTTAGAATTCCAGGCCGGCTTCGCGGGCGCCGGCGGCGAGTTCCGCCACGCGGCCGGTGTAGCCGTAGCCACCGCGGTCGAACACAACCTTGGTGACGCCCTTGGCGAGGGCACGCTTGCCCACAACCTCACCAACCAGCTTCGCAGCTTCCTTCTTCGTCTTGCCTTCAAGCTGGCCCTTGATCTCGGCATCCAGCGTGGAGGCAGAGACGAGCGTATGACCGATGCTGTCGTCTATGATCTGAGCATAGATGTTTGCGGTGCTTCTGTAGACGTTCAGGCGCGGCCTCTCGGGCGTGCCGACGAGGTGTTTGCGCATGCGGTAGTGACGCTTTGCGCGAACCGCGTTCTTGTCGATTTTCTGAATCATGCTCTTCCGTCACTCCTTTCGCTTTATTTGCCGGTCTTGCCTTCCTTGCGGCGCACGACTTCGTTCTCATACTTGATGCCCTTGCCCTTGTAGGGTTCCGGACGGCGCACGTTGCGGATGTCCGCGGCGACCTGGCCGACAAGCTGCTTGTCGATGCCGGAAACGGTGATCTTGTTGGGCGCGGGAACATCGAAGGTGATGCCGCTGGGAGGCGTGATCTCAACGGGGTGGGAGTAACCCATATTGAGCACGAGATTCTGGCCGTTCTTCTGGGCGCGGTAGCCCACGCCGACGATTTCCAGATTCTTCGAGAAGCCGCTGGTCACGCCGACGACCATGTTGTGGATCAGGCTCCTGGAAAGGCCGTGGAGCGCGCGGGTCTCCTTCTCGTCGTCCGAGCGGAGGACGCGCAGCACGCCGTTTTCGACCTCGACCTTCATGGACTTGTGAATCCTGGTGGAAAGCTGGCCCTTGGGACCCTTGACAGTAACGGTGTTGTCATTCGCAACCGTGATTGTCACACCGGCAGGCACGCTGACCGGAAGTTTTCCGATTCGGGACATTGGTGAACACCTCTTTCGTTATTTGGGTTAGGGCAGCTTACCAAACGTAGGCGATGACTTCGCCGCCCACGCCCTGCGCGCGCGCTTCGCGGCTGGTCATGACGCCCTTGCTGGTGGAAAGAATCGCGATGCCCAGGCCGCCGAGGACCTTCGGGATCTGGTCCTTGCGGGCGTACACGCGAAGGCCGGGGCGGGAGATGCGCTTGAGCCCGGTGATGGCCTTGGTCTTGTTGGGGCCGTACTTGAGCTGGATGCGGATGGTGCCCTGCACGCCGTCGTCGATGACGCTGTAGCCCTTGATGTAGCCTTCGGACAGAAGGATCTGCGCAATGGATTTCTTCATGTTGGATGCGGGCACGTCCACGGTCTCGTGGTGGGCGACCTGCGCATTGCGGATGCGTGTGAGCATATCCGCGATGGGATCGGTGACTGCCATGTTGTTTCCTCCTTCTGTCAGTGATTACCAGCTGGCCTTGCGCACGCCGGGGATCTGGCCCTTGTAGGCCAGCACCCTGAAGCAGATGCGGCAGATGCCGTACTTGCGGAGCACGCTGTGCGGACGGCCGCAGAGGCGGCAGCGGGTGTACGCCCTGGTGGAGTACTTCGCCGGGCGCTGCTGCTTGATGATCATGCTTTTCTTAGCCATTGTGCTCCTCCTTACGCATGGGCAAAGGGCATGCCGAGCATTTCAAGCAGCGCCTTTGCTTCTTCGTCGGTCTTGGCGGTGGTGACGAACACCACGTCCATGCCGCGGACCTTGTCGATCTTGTCGTACTCGATCTCAGGGAAGATGATCTGTTCCCTGATGCCGAGGGCATAGTTGCCGCGGCCGTCGAAGGAGTTGGAGGGCACGCCGCGGAAGTCGCGGACGCGGGGAAGCGCGATGTTCATCAGCTTGTCGAGGAAGTAGTACATGCGGTCGCCGCGCAGGGTGACCTTCGCGCCGATGTTCATGCCTTCGCGCACCTTGAAGTTCGCGACGGACTTCCTGGCCTTGGTGACGATGGGCTTCTGACCGGAGATGATGGTCAGGTCATTCAGCGCGGCTTCCAGGATCTTGGGGTTGTCCTTCGCCTCGCCCAGGCCCATGTTGATGACGATCTTGTCGAGCTTCGGGCATTCCATGACGTTCTTGTATCCGAACTTCTGCATCATGGCGGGAAGGATTTCGTTCTTGTAGCGTTCCTTCAGGCGGGGCGCACCGGTAAAGGGCGCTGCCGCGGCCGCCGTTTTAGATTCTTTTTTGGCCATTGCTTTGCTCCTTCCGGTTTAGTCGATGTTCGCGCCGCACTTCTTGCACACGCGGAACTTCTTGCCGTCCTCGATCTTGTGGCCGACGCGGGTGGCTTTGCCGCACTTGCCGCAGACGAGCATGACGTTGCTGGCGTCGATGGTGCCCTCGAGCCTGATGCGGCCGCCGGGCCTCGCGCCGATGGGCTTGGTGTGGCGGGTGACCATGGCCACGCCTTCAACGGTGACCCTGCCGGTCTTGGGCATCGCAGAGAGGACCTTGCCCTTCTTGCCCTTGTCCTTGCCGGCGATGACGACGACGGTGTCGCCCTTTTTGACGTTCAGTTTATTCATACCTGCACCCTCCTGCTCACAGCACTTCGGGTGCGAGGGAGACGATCTTCATGTAATCCTTTTCACGAAGCTCTCTCGCAACCGGCCCAAAGATGCGGGTGCCCTTGGGCTGCTTCTGGTCGTTGATGATGACGGCGGCGTTGTCGTCGAAGCGGATGAAGGAGCCGTCAGCGCGGCGCTTGCCGGCCACGGAGCGGACGATGACCGCCTTCACGACTTCCTTCTTCTTCACGGCGCCACCGGGAGTTGCGGACTTGACGGACGCGATGATGACGTCGCCGATGTTGGCCGTTTTGCGGAAGGAGCCACCCAACACGCGGATGCACATGATTTCCTTCGCGCCGGAATTGTCGGCCACCTTGAGCCGGGTTTGCGGCTGGATCATGGTAGTTGCACTCCTTTCCTTTACTTGGCCTTCTCAATGATCTCAACAAGGCGCCAGCGCTTGTCCTTGCTGAGCGGACGGGTTTCCATAATTTTAACGGTGTCGCCAATGCCGCACTCGTTGTTTTCGTCGTGGGCCTTGAACTTGACCGTGTGGTTGATCATCTTCCCGTAAAGGGGATGGCGAACCTTCGTCTTGATGGCGACCACGATGGTCTTATCCATCTTGTCCGAGACAACGGTGCCAATCCTGGTCTTTCTGATGCCTCTTTCAGCCACGGGTTTTTCCTCCTTTCAACGTTGCTTTCGTTACTTGGCAGCTTCCTTGAGCTCACGTTCACGCAGGATGGTCATCACCCTGGCAATGTCCTTCTTGCACTCGTTGATGCGCATGGGATTGCTGAGCTCGTTGGTCGCCTGCTGAAAGCGAAGGTTGAAAAGCTCTCCCTTGAGCTCCTTCTGGCGCTCGAGGAGCTCCTTCGTGGTCAATTCCCTGAACTCTTTAGCCTTCATCGCCTTCATCACCCACCTTGTTAGTAGTAGCGTCCTCGCGCTTGACAAACTTGCACTTCAGGGGCAGCTTGTGCATCGCAAGGCGCAGAGCTTCGCGGGCGATCTCTTCGGAAACGCCGGCGATTTCGAACATCACGCGGCCGGGCTTCACGACCGCCACCCAGTACTCGGGAGAACCCTTGCCGCTGCCCATGCGGGTTTCGGCGGGCTTTTTGGTGACCGGCTTATCCGGGAAGATCTTGATCCAGACCTTGCCGCCGCGCTTGATGTAGCGGGTCATGGCGATACGGGCGGCCTCGATCTGCTGGCTGGTGACCCAGCAGGGCTCGGCGGCGACCAGGCCGTACTCGCCGTACGCGATGTAGTTGCCGCGCGAGGCACGGCCGGTCATGCGACCGCGCTGCACCTTCCTGCGCTTCACTCTTTTGGGCATAAGCATTAGCGGTTACCTCCTTCTTGACGGTCGCGCCTGGGACCGCGACGGTCGCCGCGGCGGTCGCGGCGCTCGTGGGCAGCCTGTTCCTTGGCGGCAAGGGCGTTGGCCTCAGCGGCGGGAACGATGCCCTTGGAAAGCACCTCGCCCTTGTACACCCACACCTTGACGCCGATGCGGCCGTAGGTGGTCTTCGCTTCAGCGAAGCCGTACTCGATGTTGGCACGGAGGGTCTGCAGCGGGATGGAACCCTCGTGGTAGCCCTCGTCGCGGGCGATTTCCGCGCCGCCCAGGCGGCCGGAGCACTTGACCTTGATGCCCTTGGCGCCGGCGCGCATCGCGCGGCCCATGGCCTGCTTCATGGCGCGGCGGAAGGAGATGCGCTTTTCAAGGGAAGCGGCGATGTTCTCGGCGACGAGTTGGGCGTTGGCGTCCGGGTTCTTGATCTCGATGATGTTGAGATTGACCGGACGGCCGATGAACTTGGCGGTTTCGGCCTTGAGGGCCTCCACGCCGGCGCCCTGGCGGCCGATGACCATGCCGGGTTTCGCGGTGAAGATGTTGATGGTGGCCTTGCCGGCGGCGCGCTCGATCTCGATCTTGCCGATGCCGGAGGCGTAAAGCTTTTCTTTCAGAAACTTGCGGATTTTTTCATCCTCGACAATGTAGTCGGCGAATTCCTTCTTGGAAGCGAACCAGCGGGAATCCCAGTCGTTGATCACGCCGACGCGAAAGCCGTGGGGATTAACTTTCTGACCCATGTTGACCCTCCTTACTTGACCGTATCGAGAACGACGGTGATGTGGCTCGTCCTCTTGAGGATGCGCGCGGCGCGGCCGTGCGCGCGGGGCCTGAAGCGCTTGAGCGTGGGGCCCTGGTTCGCGTAGCATTCGGCGACGTAAAGCGTGTCCTGGGTGAGGTCGAGGTTGTTTTCCGCGTTGGCGACGGCCGACTCCAGCACCTTCAGCGCCACGGGGGCGGCGGCCTTGGGTGTGAAGCTGAGGATCGCGCGCGCTTCGGCGACAGACTTGCCGCGGATCAGGTCAAGCACGATCTTGACCTTCCTGGGGGAGATGCGCACGTAGCGCGCGATGGCCCTGGGGCGCTTGTCCGCGTTTGCCTTGCGGGCGTTTGCTTTTTCACGAATACGAGTTGCCATGGTTTCTCCCTCCTATTAGCGTCCGCCGGTAGATTTCTCGGAGCCGGCGTGGCCGCGATAAGTGCGGGTGGGAGCAAACTCGCCCAGCTTGTGGCCGACCATTTCCTCGGTAATGTAGACGGGCACGTGCTTCCTGCCGTCGTGGACGGCGATGGTGTGGCCCACCATGTCCGGGAATATCGTGGAAGACCTGCTCCAGGTCTTGATGACCTTCTTCTCTCCGGCTTGGTTCATCGCGATGATGCGGCCGAGGAGCCGTTCGCTTACAAAGGGTCCTTTTTTAACAGACCTGCTCATGCCGTGATTGTCTCCTTTCTAAGGCCGTTATTTGCCGTTGCGACGACGGACGATGAACTTGTTGGACTTGTTCTTGTGTTTCCGGGTCTTGTAACCCAGGGCGGGCTTGCCCCAGGGGGTGACAGGGCCCGCCATGCCGATGGGGCTCTTGCCCTCGCCGCCGCCGTGGGGGTGGTCCACCGGGTTCATGACGGAACCGCGGACGGTGGGCCTCCAGCCCATGTGGCGCTTCCTGCCGGCCTTGCCGAGGTTGATGAGCTCGCTGTCCACATTGCCGACCTGGCCGATGGTGGCCTTGGCGTCGATGGGAACCATGCGGACCTCGCCGGAGGGCAGGCGCAGCGTGGCGTACTTGCCTTCCTTCGCGAGAAGCTGGGCCGCGTTGCCGGCGGCGCGGACGAGCTGGCCGCCCTTGCCGGGCACAAGCTCGATGTTGTGAATCATCGTGCCGACGGGGATGTTGCGCAGCGGCAGCGCGTTGCCGATCTTGATGTCCGCGTCCGGGCCGGAGACGATCATGTCGCCCACCTTGAGGCCCAAAGGCGCGATGATGTAGCGCTTCTCGCCGTCAACATAGTGCAGCAGCGCGATGTGGGCGGTACGGTTGGGGTCGTACTCGATGGTGGCAACCTTGGCGGGGATGCCGTCCTTGTTGCGCTTGAAGTCGATGATGCGGTACTTGTGACGCGCGCCGCCGCCGCGATGGCGGACGGTGATGCGGCCGTGCGCGTTGCGGCCGGCCTTGCTGCGCTGGTCTTCCAGCAGGGAACGTTCCGGGGTGGTGCAGGTGATCTCCTCGAAAGCCGAAACGGTCATGAAGCGGCGGCCCGGAGAAGTCGGCTTCAATTTTCTGATTGCCATTTTGAATACCTCCTGTTAATCCGGGCGACTCAGCGCATCGAATCGAAGAACTCGATTCCCTTGGAGCCGGCCTTCAGAGTGACGATGGCCTTCTTGACTTCCGGCGTGCGGCCGGAGGTGCGGCCCTGGCGCTTGATCTTGCCCATAATGCGGATGGTGTTGACTTTCTCAACCTTGACGCCAAACACTTCTTCCACTGCCTGGCGGATTTCGGTCTTGTTGGCTGTCTTCGCCACCTCAAAGGTGTAGACCTTGTGCTCGATGCCGTCCATGCTCTTTTCGGAAAGGACGGGGCGGATGATCACGTCGTGTGCGGTCTTCATTGTGCGTAAACCTCCTCGACCTTGGAAATGGCGTCAGCCAGAATCACGAACTTCTCGTACTTGAGAATGTCGTAGACATTGAGGTTGTCCGCGGTGGTGACGGCGGTGTTCTGGATGTTCCTTGCGGAAAGCACCAGATTGTCGTTCTTTTCGGGGGTGACGATGAGCGCCTTTTCCGCGTTCAGCGCCTTCAGGGCTGCGGCCACGACCTTGGTCTTGGGCGCGTCGATGTTGAAGGCGTCCAGCACGATGACTTCGCCGTTCTGAGCCTTGGCGGAAAGCGCGGAGCGGATCGCCAGGCGGCGCATCTTCTTGTTCACGGAGACGGCATAGCTCCTGGGCTTGGGGGCGAACACGACGCCGCCGTGGGTCCACTGGGGCGCGCGGATGCTGCCCTGACGGGCGCGGCCGGTGCCTTTCTGCCTCCAGGGCTTGATACCGCCGCCGCGCACTTCCGCGCGGGTCAGGGCGGACTGGGTGCCCTGGCGCCTGTTCGCCAGAATGGCGGTCACGACTTGATGCATGACGTCGGTGTTGGGCTCTATGCCAAACACGGATTCGGGAAGTTCGATCTCGCCGACCGGGCTGCCCGAGGTATTATACACTGCGACTTTAGGCATAACGCTTGCTCCTTCCTACTCAGTTCTTTACGGTGCTGCGCACCGTAACCAGGCCGCCCTTCGGGCCGGGAACCGCGCCCTTGACCAGGATCAGGTTGCGGGCGGCGTCCACGCGGACGACCGCGAGGTTTTGAATGGTGACGCACTCGTGGCCGAGATGGCCGGGCATGTGCCTCTGCTTGAACACGCGGCTGGGGCTGCTGTTGGCGCCCATGGAGCCGGGTTCGCGGTGCACGGGGCCGGTGCCGTGGCTCATCTTCAGGCGGGCCTGGTTCCAGCGCTTGATGACGCCGGCAAAGCCCTTGCCCTTGCTGGTGCCGATGACGTCAACCCTGTCGCCCTCGGCAAAGGTGTCAGCGGTGATCCTGGCGCCGACTTCGTAGGAAGAAATGTCCTCGAGGCGGAGTTCGCGCAGATATCTGGCGGGCGCAACGCCTGCCTTCTTGAAATGACCCTTTTGGGGTTTGTTGACCAGCTTTTCACGGATCTCGCCAAAGCTGACCTGGATGGCGTCGTAGCCGTCGTGTTCACGGGTCTTCTTCTGGACCACGGTGCAGGGGCCGGCTTCGATAACGGTGACGGGGATCAGGGTGCCGTCAGCGGCGAAGACCTGACTCATCCCGAGCTTTTTGCCCAGTATGGCTTTTTTCATGATCTATGTCCACCTCCGATTCCTTAGAGCTTGATTTCGATGTCAACACCCGCGGGAAGGTCGAGCTTCATCAGAGCCTCGACGGTCTTCGCGCTGGGGTTCAAGATGTCGATGAGGCGCTTGTGGGTGCGCATCTCGAACTGTTCGCGCGCGTCCTTGTACTTGTGGGGCGCGCGGAGGATCGTAACGATTTCCTTCTCGGTGGGAAGGGGGATCGGGCCCGATACATGGGCGCCGGTGCGCTTGGCCGTATCGACGATCTTCTCGGCGGACTGATCGATGAGCTTGTGCTCGTAGGCCTTCAGCTTGATCCTGATCTTCTGGCTTGCCATTTTATTTCCTCCTTGCTCAAATACACTCGGCCGTGCGTTTCGTATTTTAATTTTACACGACCGGGCTTGTTGGGCCTGTCGTCTGATTGGCAGACTTGGTCCGCGGGAATTACCCGGTGGCGCCGGCAACCTCCCGCCTCAACCCTGATTGCCGCGCAAACTGCACGCAAACAGCGGCGCAATTCGCGCAACGTTAAGATTGTACTAAAAAATCCTTGTGATTGCAAGGATTATTTTCGCCTTTCGGCAAGGCATTGTCTGGCATTTCCGCGCTCTAGGGCAAAAGCCGCTCTTTTGCCATTCCAACGCTCTCTTTTCAAGTCCCCTTGCCCCCTTTTCGCCGCGCATGGCCGCTTTTCGGCGGGGGACCGGGGCGGCAAAAAGCCTCTTCCCGCCCTGAAAACTGGAGCAAAGAACACCCGCAGGCAGCATTGCCCGCGGGTGTGTGTCAGCAAAGCTTAGTCGCCGAGGATGGCGGTGACGACGCCGGAGC